>TBL_comb47_HYPODRAFT_10003887_pt1 | contig 17436 bp, 16 predicted proteins | sample TroBogypolimnion_40_FD_10682 | JGI IMG/M metagenome (IMG submission 10682)
CCATCATCCCCATGATAAAGACGAGCAGCCAGATCTCGAAGATAAGCCAGTTTGTATGCCAGAACCATCTTGTGGATTCCCAGTACCAGCCTGTCATTACATTTTTACCTGTATTTGTGAGGATGTTGGCCAGCAAGCGAAGCATCCCTAAAAAAAAGCCAACTATCATACCTGCTTCACCTGCCCTTGGGGTAATTCTCTTGGAAAATATACCCATTACAAATACTGAGACCATGGCAGGCGCGAGGAGTGATTGAATGCCTTGCAGATAAGAGTAAAGGCTTCCAAGACTCATCATGACTGGTATCCAAATAATACCAAGTACCACAACCACAACAGTAGCGAGACGACCTGTCAGCACGTATGTAGCCTCGCTCTTATTCTTGAACATCGGCTTATAAAAGTCTTCGGTAAACAGCGTAGCGCAGGAGTTGAAGAATGCCGCCAAGGAAGCAACCAAAGCAGAAATAAATCCGATGGTAACAATCCCCTTCACACCGGCGGGCAACACAAATTTAACCATTGAGCCAAAGGCTGTATCAGGATTGTCTAATTTAAAGCCGCTGCCGGGACGAGCGGCCAGTGCAGCAGCAATCATACCGGGTATCAGGAACATAAATACTGGCAACAATTTGAAATAACCTGCAGCAATAGTCCCCCTGCGGGCACGCTTCATCACTACGTCACTGGGCTCCCCTTTACGTTGTCCAAGCACACGCTGAACGATGTGCTGGTCGGTAGCCCAATACCAAAAGCCAATAATTGTCGCTCCGATAAATACCCAAAATCCCGGATAGTCATCATATAATGGATCACCTGTCTCGAAGTGGAACATGTGGTTTGTGCCGTATGCCACACCGTCTGTTCCTTTGCTCAGCGTTTGAGAATAATGGATCATCGCAGTCCACCCGTTAGCAATACTCCCGTCCCCGAGTGCGGCCAATCCCAGGAATAGCACCAGGAAAGAACCAATGATAAGAATAGGCGTTTGGATCGCTGAGAGAGTCATCACACCCTTCATGCCGCCCAAAACGGTAAAGATACCGGTTAGCACGATCAATCCGATAGCCCCGTACCAGAAAGGCAAGCCAAGAAGGCTCTCCATGAAGATACCGCCGGTAAACGCCGTTACACTCACTTTGGTCAGCACGTAAGCTATAAGTGTGATGATAGATAACCACGAACCGGTAGCAGGGGTGTACCGGTTTTTAAGGAAGTCAGGCATGGTGATTATCTTCCCCAGCTTAATGTTCATTAGTTGATAGAACGGCACAAAGAGCCAGCCAAGGATGAGTATCATCCACCCTTGCATCTCCCAGTGTGCCATCCCTACACCTGCCTTTGCCCCAGTGCCGGCAAGCCCTACGAGGTGTTCAGAACCGATGTTTGCAGCAAAGATAGCCGCACCAATGATATACCATGGTTCGCCTTTTCCGAACAGGTAATCTTCGCTGTCGGCACCTTGTTGCAAACGTTTGTGTTTTTGTATCGAACGCCATACAGCCCAGCCTACAGCCAATATCCCGACCCCCATAATTGTCCAGTCGAGCCAAATAAATTCATGTGAACTCCAATTCATAATTTTTTGTCAGGGTTAATTTGATATGAGAGTGCTTTATGTAAATCTTCCACCTTATCGTAAATACCATCTGATACAGAGACAACCATTGAAGTTGCAAATGCACAGTAAATTGGGAGTTACCTTAGGGCTTTGTTCAAAAGATAATATACTTCGTTATTACGTATGGTTTGTTTGAATTCTCTGATTTTGGTCTCTTTGTCGATAATCAACATTTCGATATCGGCGATTTCTGCATAGTCTTCCATCATTTCAGTGGTGACAGAGAACGAGAAGCTCGAGTGATGCGTTCCGCCTGCAGTAATCCAGGCACCAGCACCTATCTCAAGGTTTGGCATTGGTTTCCACAAAGCACAGGCAACAGGCAATTTAGGCAATGCTTCCGGTTTTATCACTTCTACTTCATTTACAATCATACGGAAACGGTTACCCATATCGACAATTGTGGCAGCAATACCCTCACCTTCGTGAGCCTGGAATATTAACCTGGCACAAACACCTGCATCACCAATTCCTAAGAAATGAACTTCGATACGTGGTTTATTTGCTGCAATCTCAGGATTAATTTCCAACATGTGTGATTGAAGAATAGAGCTGTTTGCCCTATCGAAGTTCAACACATAATCTTCAAGGAAGGAACATCCGCCTGGCAAACCTTCAGCCATAACCCACATCGTACGGGTAAGAGCCGCAGTTTTCCAGTCACCTTCAGCACCAAAACCATATCCTTCGGCCATCAATCGTTGCGAAGCGAAGCCCATCAACTGAGACATTCCTTCCAATTCATTGAAGCTGGTAGTGAAAGCAGTTGCGTTTTTATCCTGTAAAAAACGGCGTAACCCAATTTCCTGAGCAGCAGCCTGACGAACAGTTACATGTTTTTCAGACCCTTTCTTACAGTCATCGGCAAAATCGTATAGTTTTTCGTATTCACCAATCAATACGTCTATCTCAGCTTCTGTAACAGCTTCTATATAAGGCACCAGCTTGGCGATAGGAGCATTGTCAACATGGTAACCCAATCGGATTTCAGCCTCAACCTTGTCACCATCGGTTACAGCCACATTATTCATGTTATCACCAAAACGGATGATTTGCATATTCTGAGCATCAGCCCATCCGGCACAAACGCGCATCCATCCGGATATTTTATCGTGAGTTGATTTATCTTTCCAGTAACCAACTACCACTTTCCGCGGTTTGCGTAAACGGCTGGTAATGAAACCGAATTCACGGTCACCATGAGCCGATTGATTCAGGTTCATGAAGTCCATGTCGATTTCTGACCAGGGAATTTGCTCGTTGAACTGTGTATGAAGGTGCATTAATGGTTTTTTATAATCCATCAAACCATGAATCCACATTTTTGCAGGAGAGAAAGTATGCATCCAGGTAATTAACCCAATACATTTTGTATCTCCGTTTGCAGCACGCATAATTTCTGCAATTTCAGACGACGAATTGGCAGTCCCTTTATAAACCACCTTTACTGGCAAATTGCCTGATTCGTTCAATCCTTTTACCATTTCGTTTGAGTGTGCGTCGACTTTTACGACCGCATCACCTCCGTACAGCAGCTGTGCCCCTGTCACAAACCAGACTTCAAACTGATTCAATAATGTTTTGTCCATGTTTTATTAAATTATTAATTGGTGTTATTTTATAAGGTATTATTTACTCTTATTCTGTCGGTTCAGGGGAACTTGACAATTCTTTCATTATGCAAACCGGTGTCACCCGATTTAAACTGATAGTAGAAAGCCCCTTTTTTTGATTCCCTGGTGTTTTTAAGATTAAGCCTCTCCAGGATTCCGACAGAGAGCACTTTTTTTCGGAAATTCCCGGGGTCAAACGTTTTTTGGAAGATTGCTTCGTACAGGCTTCGCAGTTGGATTAACGTGAACATCTCAGGCAATAATTCCTTACCAATCAAGTCAATACTCGCCTCCTGCTGCAACAATTTCAGTCCGTTGGCCACAATCTCCTCATGATCAAAGATGAGTGCAGGTAATTTGGTGACCGGCCACCAATGAGCTCCGCTCTCCCTGACCAGATCTTTGTCATGGATATCTATCCGGATCAGTGCAACAAACGTCATACTGATAACCCTTGCACCGGGATCCCTGTCAGGTTTTGAAAAAGCCTTGCCTTGTTCTAAAAAGATGTCTTTCAATCCGGTAGTCTGCAAAAGGACCCTGCGGGCAGCCTCCTCCATAGATTCATTTTCCTGAACGAATCCACCCATCAACGACCATTTACCATAGGATGGTTCAAATCCCCGGGGGTAAAGGAGCAACTTTAATTCCCCGTCTTCGTATCCAAAAATCGAACAATCTACTGCAACATAGTGTTTTGGATATTGTTTATAAAGTTCGCTCAGCCTTAAAATGGCATTCTCTCCTTCCATCTGTGTATAGTTAATTCAATACAAAATTATAAAAGTATTTATTACTTATATTAATTTCTTTTAATATATGTTGTATAACATGAAAATCAACATCGGTGAAGTTAAGGTTCTGTCGAAATTAAAGGGTAAATAACAATTTTTCTGCCCCGAATTAGATTATTCTTCCTTTTATTTCGTATATTTGATAGGTATATTATTATGACCACTAACGCATTAAAAGACTATTATATAATGCGTTGAAAGAGTAATTAAGAACAATAAACAATTTTAGGCCATGAGTACAGGAAAAATTTTAATTGGCGTACTGGCAGGAGTTGCTGCCGGAGCATTGATCGGAGTTCTTTTCGCTCCTGATAAAGGATGTGAAACCCGCAAGAAAGTCGCCAAATACGGCAAAGACCTTACGGATGAACTAAATGAAACACTAAAGGTTTTTATGGCAGATTTAAGTGATAAATTTGAATCAGTTATAAAAGAAGCCAAAGAATCTGCTGAAAAAGAGCCTAAAGAAGCCTAAGGTGATCAAAATCTAATTTTAAAGCTAATCTATGGAAGAGAAGAAAACGCCGGTAGAGGTTTTGTTGGACCGTGGTCAGAGCTACCTAAAAACAAGTGTTCAATTATTCAAGTTCAAAACGACCGATAAGGTCGCCGAAGTACTGTCCAACCTAACCTCCGGCCTTATTATTCTGATCCTGATTACTTTACTTTTTGTCAATTTAAATATCGGAATTGCTTTATTGATAGGCGATTTACTCGGCAAAATCTGGCTTGGGTTTTTAATTCTTTCCGGATTTTACGGATTGGCGGGTATTTTAATCTATATTTTCAGGAACAGTTGGATTAAAAAGCCAATTAGCAATTCTGTTATCAAACTGCTATTAAAGGAGGAGGAGATGGATGAGGATGAATTACCGGTTTAAAGAGAGCTCACCTGAAAAAATCAATAACTATTTACCTTTTAGCAATTCAGTAATTCTCCTATGCAAAAAATAACATCTGTCAAAGCGCTTCGGGCAGCTATTATCCGACTTGAAAAAAGACAAACTGAAGAAGAGCTCCTGTTAAAGGAACAATTCTCTATCACCTACGAAAGTCTGAAGCCCTTTAATGTATTGCGAAAGGCAGTTACTGATATTTTTACCCCTGTTGAATTAAAACAAGGTCTTCTTGAGACCTCTGCAGGAATTTTATCCGGTTATCTTTCAAGGGTTTTGGTTGTAAGGGATTCAAAAAATCCATTCCTCCGTCTTGCAGGGGTTTTTGTTCAGTATAGTGTAACCAATGTTATTACCAAAAATTCAGAGGCTATTATGAGGGTCGCTACAGTCTTCATCGAAAAACTACTGCACCATTCTCAGAAAGAAAACGGTTAAAATTATTAGTTCAGGCAAACTTTTGAACACCTGAGCTGTTTCTATCCATGTAAATCATTAATTTAAATTCAAATTATATTCTAATGAAAGAGAGTTCAGTCAAGATTACGTTTGCAGGCAATCCCCTGACATTACTAGGGAATGAAATTAAAGTTGGAGATAAAGCTCCTGATTTTACAGCTGTCGGAGCCGGCCTTGCTCCGGTAAAGCTGTCAGATTATGCAGGAAAAACGGTGATTATTGCCGCCTATCCTTCGGTTGATACCAGTGTTTGTGCCGCCCAGAACCGAAAATTTAATGCTGAGGTAAATCAGCTCCAGGATGTAGTGGTTTTATCAATTTCCTGCGATCTGCCATTTGCTCAAAGCCGCTTTTGTGCAGCAGAAGGTCTCAGTAATATCGTAACTATTTCAGATCATAAAGACCTTGATTTTGGTGAAAAATATGGTTTTGTGATCAAAGAGCTCCGATTACTGGGGCGTGGAACAGTCGTGATTGATAAATCGGGTATTGTCAGATATGTTGAATATGTTTCTGAAGTGACTAATGAGCCGGATTACGAGGCCGCATTGACTTTAGTAAAGAACCTCTGATCAGGATTGTTACCGGATATCTGCTGAACTATTCGAAAAAAGTGGTGCTTGCATGACGCTGCCCTTTCGATTATTCGGCAGATTTACGGTAACCAATGAAATTCTCTTGTTTGGTCAGGCAAAAATCACACACTGCCTTAACATCTGATATACTGTAGGTATTTCCGCACGTTGGACAGATCAGCCATATGTATGGCAGATTAGTATGGTTCACTTTATTCAGAGCAGCCTGTGCCATACGCAGGTATATGAAATGTTTCTTTTCACCATTCCCCGCCCAGGTAAACGATCTGGCAATTTCCGGAATTTTTTCCAGCTCAGCATCCCGGATAAACACGGGATAAATTGTTTGCATATCATAAGTCTCAACTTTGATTGCTGTCTTAAGATTTTCGGCTGTTGATTTAACCTCAAAACTGGCAACTTCAACGCTACCTGCATCTCCCCCAAATTTTTCTAAAATTTTACCATGATTGGCGGCATGAATAGCCTCCGATTTTGAAACAGCTTCAAACAGTTGTGCAAGTGTGTCATACCCCTCTTTCCTCGCAGCCTCGGCGAATTTTGAGTATTTCTCTGCGTTTGTTGTTTCAAGGTTAAAAGCGATTTGAAGATCTTCCTTAGCTTTTTTTGGCTTGTAATTAGTACAGCCGTAAAAAAAAAGTGTAACGGTAAAAATTGAAATAAACCGATAAAATTGAACCATGATTAACGAATTTGGGCAAGCCTGTTTTTATACAATCAATATTTTCAATCAATTTCTCAAACCTGAGGTGAGCATTGGATTTTCATATCTGATTTTTTGATTGGTTTCAAAGTCGTAGAGGGTTAGAATCCTAAGATTGTAATAGGCGAGCCAATAGGTTGAAAGCGATCCGATATAGTCGCGTTTTGCGCTTTCACGTTCGGAAAGGGCAATATTTAGGTCAGTAATACTGATCTCACCGTTTTGAAATCTTTTAAGGGCGATTTTATACCCGTTTTCTGCAACTCTATCAGCTTCCTTGGCGGTTATGAGCTGACCTCTCAAAAGTCCAAACTGTTCGACCTGAACTATAACGCTTCTATCAAAATCCTCCTTCGCCTTTTGTACATCAAATTCAGCCAGATCACGCTGTGATTCAGCCATTTTAACAGCTGAAGCCGCGCGACCCCAATCAAGGATGGGAACACTCATGGTCAATTGAAGAACTTCCGATTTTTGTGGATTATTATAAATTCCCGCCATGGACGCACCACTATTTGACAGCCCGTAACTTCCTGATAAAGTTGCGACTAGTCCTGAAGCTCGTTTGGCTATTGTAAGAGCCTGATCGGCATTAACCAACCGTCTGTCAAAGTTTACGGCTTCAGGCCGATTCGCTTTAGCCTCTTCAAGAGCCTTCTTTGAATCGATATCAAAGAGAACGATATTCAGGGGCATCTGCAATTCAATTTGTTGATTTTGGTCTATACCGACATATGATTTCAGTTCGAAATCAGAATTCTTTAACTGCATGCCTGCGGAGTTCAATGCTTTTTGCGCGTTCAACACCGATAATTCAATTCTGGAAAAATCGTTTTCCGAGATTTGACCCAGCTTTTGTTTGGTTTTTGCAATCCTTAGATTATCATTGCTGTTTTTTAAGGCACTTTCAGCAAGCTTAAAGTCAGTTTGAATCCGAAGATAATTGAAGAATCGTAGGGTGGCATTATATGCAATACCCTCAATTGCCTGAATAAAATTCTTTTGCGATTCGTTATAAATCATTGGCTCCAACTTCTTTGACCATTTCATCCAGTTATAAGCAAAAATCGGCTGATAAAATCCTACCGATATTGGATTTCCCGAAAAAGTTGTCAGATGCTGATAGTAGTCCTGCGCCCGATTGGCAGATGTTGAGGCATAGATATAAGTTCCTGTCAATGGAATTGATTGATTAAGAGAAAGATTCGCAGAAGCCATCAGGTTGGATACAGCTTTGAATTGGATACTTCCATCCGGTTGCGTAACCGGAATTGTAGTCTGGTTAAAATTTGGTATTGTTCCTGCAACAACCAGATTAGGCAGAAACGTTTTCTGGAAGTTCTTCCACCTCCAGAATGAATTGACATTTGTATTTTGGACGTATTTTACTGCCGATGATTTCCCTATAGCGAGTTCCACAATATTGTATAGGCTGAGGTTTAATTTCACTTTTACCTCTTCAATTCCCCCCTTTTTCTCCTGAGCCCTTAGGTTACTTCCCCACAAAAGGAGAATTATAATGCCTGATATATAAAAGATTTTTTTTCTGACCATTTTTCAGTTGTTAATTACCACACTATTTTCATTGTGAAAAGCAGACAAACCCCGTTTTGGCACAATGATTTTCTCACCTTCCTCAACCCCGGATAACAACTGGATATAATCGGGATTTTTAATTCCTGTAGTAACATTACGTCGGATCGCCATTCCATTATCCAGCACATAGAGAGCATTCAGACTCTCCTTATCGAATAAGTTCAGATTCTTTATCCTGGTAGTATTCTCAGCCTCATTACCAACTACCCATAAGGCTATTTTCTGATTTGAAAGAAGCTTTTTATGGTTTTTCTCTTCCAAATGAACATTAAACTGCAATTTTCCATTTTCGATCATAGGATTTACAATTCCAATAGTTCCCGGAAGCCGTTCATTATCCACAATTGCAAAGACTCTCCTTCCAGTCTTTATATTTTCAGCCAACTTATCCTCAGCTGATCCTGAGATTTTAAACGTAGACAAATCTGACATTCTGATCAGAACATTGTCTGCATTAACCTTTTCACCAACTTTATTGGTAATTGAGAGGATTATTCCACTTGAAGGTGCTGTAAGACGCATCTGACTCATTATTCTCATTTTATCAGATAGTTCCTTTTGCTGCATATTAATTTCCAGGACCAAACCTGTCTCCTCAGCTTTTAATTGCTTTACCCTGATTCCATTCTTTTGCTTAAGCATCACCAGATCCTTTTCTGCAAGTGCGATCTCCTCTTTTGTCTTTTCAATCTTAGCGGGCGAAATCCCCCCAACTTCAAGGAGCTGGCTTTCGTCAGCAAGCTGAGATTTTAAAGATGTTATATTTAATTTCTTGACCTCCTCACTGTAATTCAGATCCACAGTAGCGCTAAATTCACTTAGTTTATTCTTTTCAAGTGTGTTTCGCTTTAATTCCAGCTGGTCATTGATCTTACTGATCTCTTCTTTAATCGGTTCATCCTCCAGGACCAGAATAACATCACCCTGCTGAACCCTACTTCCAGGTTCCCGGATAATTTGCTTGACTATACTTGGATATGGACTTCTAATCAGCACCTCGTTTTCAGCCTCCACGGTTCCGGTGGCCGGGATAATCTGAAAAATATCCCCCTTTTCAACAGGAAGGATAATACAATCCTTCATGCTTATGGCCTTTGGCATTAACCAGCGCGACATAAAAATTACAGAAATAATCATCAAAATCCCTACCGGAATTAAAATCGTAAATCTTTGCTTTTTACTTATTATCATCGCTCTAAATAATTTAAAAATAGAATTTTGCAAATACCCTGATCATTTATAAATTAGATCATTCCTCCTAACTTGCGTGGGGTTAAAGTTATAAAAATTTGATCATTCAATGGAACAGTTCACCAGGATAAAATGACAACTTAAATTATAATATATAGATAATCAAATATATAAAATAATGATAGCTGTACCTCTCAGACAAAAATAAGAAATGCAGAAATTGCGGTTATTCCTACAACCAACCATTTGTAGATTATCTCCGGAATCCGTTTTACCACGAAGATACCAAACATAGCTCCCAGGGCTATTGCCGGGATGACCAATAAATCAATCGTTAAGGTTTCCATATTGATATTTTTCCAGACGAAAGCCTGAAGCGGAAATTTCGATAAATTAACGATAAAAAAGAACCACGCTGTAGTTCCGATAAAACTCTTTTTATCTAAATGCATGGCTAATAAATAAATAGCAAATATTGGTCCGGCAACATTCCCGATCATTGTTGCAAAACCCCCTGCAATACCTAATATCGCAGCAAACCACCAGTGATCAGCTATGACTCTATTTTTAATACCATAATCATTCCAGATCATCAGGACAATACTCACAAAGACAATAGTGGCAATCATTTGCTTAAACTGCAGATCATTAACCATATATCCTATCCACAGCGCCAGTACCAGTCCAGCCATTGCCCATGGAAGTGCCCTCATCAAATGTTTCCAATTCGCATGTCTATGGTAATAAATAACTGCAAATACATCCGCTACAATTAAAATTGGAAGTAAAACACCTGTAGATTGCTTTCCTCCAAAAATTAATGCCAATGTTGGAACAACAATCATCGAAACACCGGGAACACCTGTTTTCGACATTCCAATAAGCATCGCGCAAAGCACAATTAACACCCAATAAGCAGAAGAATGTACCAACGGTGAAGATAATCCAATCATCAAAAATCTATAATTAACAACTGCCAAATTTAGAATAAAAATAGTGGTAATTCCAGGTTTTGTGAAATCAGTCTTAATATTAACTATGGCTATACTTAATGGTCAAAATTAGGGGAAAAACGATGCCTGAATGACAACCATTAACCTGCTCTAAATTACCTGTGATAAAATAATTAACATTAATCATCTATCTAACAATATATTAGCAACTTAAATTATCCGTTTGACGATCCAAATTAATATTTCCGGGATTTAAACGTTTTGTCTAAATTTGCAAAAAATTTCCTTTTAAGGTTTTTCACTAGTTTATAAATATCATAAATACAAACAACAATGGCAACTACAGCAGAAATCCGAAACGGGCTGTGTATTGAATTCAATGAGCAATTATTTCAGATAGTATCGTTTCAACACGTAAAACCAGGTAAAGGTCCTGCCTTTGTCCGCACCAAACTGAAGAATCTAAAAACAGGGAAGGTGATCGATAATACATTCTCTGTAGGGACTAAAATTAATACTGTACGCATTGAACGCAGGCCTTACCAATTCCTCTATAAAGATGAAATGGGTTTTAACTTTATGAATTCAGAGTCATTTGAGCAGGTTTCAATTGGAACTGAACTTGTTGACAACGCCGATTTGATGAAGGAGGGGATGACACTTGAAATTATGTATCATGCCGATACTGAAACCCCACTAACCGTTGAGTTTCCACCTTTTATTGAACTCGAAGTCACCTATACTGAGTCAGGTGACCGTGGAAACACAGCCTCTTCAACTGCACTAAAGCAAGCCATTGTGGAGACAGGTGCTACGATCATGGTTCCACTTTTTATCAACCAGGGAGATTTAATTCGGGTCGATACGAGAGAAAGATCTTATTACGAACGGGTTAAAAAATAAACTGATTGAAATCATATCATAACAAAGGCCGGAAAATTCCGGCCTTTGTTATGAATAAATAACTGATAACCGGTCAGATAATCAACATCGCGTCACCATACGTCCCAAAACGATATTTTTCCTTCATGGCTATTTTATAGGCATTCATAAGTTTATCATAACCTGCAAAGGCTGCGACCATCATCAGCAGGGTTGACAACGGGAGATGGAAATTTGAAATCATGCTGTCAGCCACAGAAAATTCGTAAGGGGGGAAAATGAATTTATTGGTCCATCCCTCATAAGGTTTCAGCATACCATTTGTTGAAACGGAACTTTCAAGGGTCCGCATTACGGTAGTACCTACAGCACAAATATGTTGTTTGTTTAGTTTGGCATTGTTCACGATTTCAACGGCTTCATCCCTGATCCAAATTTGTTCAGAATCCATCTTGTGTTTGGTAAGATCCTCAACATCAACGCTCCTAAAGTTACCTAAACCAACATGCAATGTAATATCGGCAAAATTTACCCCTTTTATTTCGAGTCTTTTCAGGAGCTCACGGCTAAAATGCAACCCTGCAGTTGGTGCCGCCACTGCCCCTTCGTGCTTGGCGTAAACGGTCTGATAACGATGGGCATCTTCCTCCTCAACAGGACGATTAATAAATTTTGGAAGCGGGGTCTCACCCAAATTATACAGTGTATCTTTAAATTCCTCGTACGTTCCATCAAATAAGAAACGTAAGGTCCGCCCGCGTGACGTAGTATTATCAATAACCTCTGCAACAAGCAAATCGTCATCTCCGAAATATAGTTTATTTCCAATTCTGATCTTACGTGCCGGATCCACTAAAACATCCCATAAACGCTGTTCCCGGTTCAATTCACGAAGTAAAAAGACCTCAATCTGGGCACCTGTTTTCTCCTTGTTCCCATATAAACGTGCCGGAAAAACTTTGGTATTGTTAAATACCATAATATCGTTATTGTTGAAATAGTCAACTACATCCTTAAATATTTTATGCTCTATTTCTCCGGTATTACGATTCAAAACCATTAGACGGGATTCATCCCGATTTTGTGTAGGATGGAGGGCAATAAGCTCATCCGGTAAATTGTACTTAAATTTTGAAAGCTTCATAGATGATTACTATTTATGCTAATATTAATATATATTATTGACAGACAATTATTTGTCAATAACTATTGACTATGTCTTTAAAAAATCTGAGAGACCAATGGCTTGATTCAGATTATAATCTCCAACTCTGGTACGGCGCAATCCTGTGAGATAAGCCCCACTATTAAGTGCTTCACCAATGTCGCGTGCGAGTGCTCTAATATAGGTGCCTTTACCACAAACAATTCTGAGCTTTACCTCTGGCAGATCGAAACTTAAAACTTCAATTTCCTTAATTTCAAGAACCTTGGATTTAATTTCAACTGCAATTCCTTTTCGCGCATATTCATAGGCCCGTTTTCCATTAATTTTAACGGCCGAATATTCGGGTGGAACCTGCATGATAGTACCCACAAATTTCTGTAATACCTCAGTTAAAAGTTCCTTTGATATGTGTTCGATACCATATTGCCTGTCTTCAGCACTTTCAAGGTCAAACGAGGGCGTAGTCGCACCTAATTTTAATGTAGCTATATATTCTTTTTCGTCTGCCTGAAGGGTTTCAATTTTTGAAGTTGCTTTGCCGGTACACAAAATTAGTATTCCGGTTGCCTTTGGGTCGAGAGTACCGGCGTGACCGACCTTTAATTTCTTAATATTTAGTTTTTTGCAAATAATATAGCGGACTTTGTGCACAAGATCAAAAGAGGTCCAGTCAAGAGGTTTATCAAAAACCAGTATTTCACCCTTTTGAAAATCGAACACTTGAATTTCTGATTGCATCATTTATAACCCAGACTTTATTTTTTCGATCCTGGTTTTTTCATGATAGCGTAAATCTCGAAAACGAATCCAATCATCACTACAATCGGAGCAAGAACGATTCTTTGAAAACCAAATATTTCCTTGTTAAATACATTGGGGTCAACACTTCCACCACCAACCATCAAAACGAATCCTACAATGATAATCAGTACCCCAATCGCTAAAAGCCGCAGATTCTCTTTGCCCAGAGCAAACTGCACCTCCTCTTTATTTTCGGTATTTGTAGCCATTTTAAAAATATTATTTCTAACCTACGAAGATAGTTCAATAAAAGAGCTGATCAAACTTCATTCTTAAAAATTTATTTACAGCTAAGTAAGTAGATATCAATGTCATAAAAATTCCCATTAAAAAGATACCCCCTCCGAGGAGTGCAAGAGAGGTCGGATTTTGGAAATCTATGAATGATTTTAACTCATTCTGGTACGAAAAAAAGAGGGCCAGAAACATAGAACAAGCAATTAAACCACCGTATATACCATGCAAAGCACTTTTAAATATAAAAGGTCGACGTATAAACGATCTAGTGGCACCAACTAGTTGCATCGTATTAATTAAAAATCGCTTGGAATAAATAGATAATCGTATCGTATTGTTAATCAGTGCTGCGAAAATAATAAACATCAGAAGACTAAGAGCCAACAGAATAATACTTATTTTTTTCACATTTGAATTCAACTGCTTCACCAGATTACGCTGGTAATAAACCTCCTGAATTTCAGGATGGCTCAGTAGTTTTTTTTCGAGCTGGTTAAGGCTGTCCGGATTAGCATAAGCGGCATAAACAGTGACGTCAATTGAAGATAGTAGCGGATTAAATCCAAGAAAGTCAACAAAATCTTCGCCAAGTTCCTTTTTAAGTTCAACCGCTGCACTCTCTTTATCAATGTACTTAGTAGATTTAATATAATCTGTTGCTTCAAGCGTCTTCTGAAGTTTCATCACATCCACCTCTTTGGCTCCCTCTTTTAAAATCAGCGTCACTCCAATGTTTTCTTTCATGAAATCGGAGAGTCTTTGCGCATTGATCAGCAGCAGTCCCAATAATCCAAAAAGGAAGAGGATCATGGAAATACTGAGCGTAGTTGTAAAGTAAGAACTGAATAAACTGGTCTTCAGTTTTTGTGGTTTACTTTTTGCCATCATAAATATCGTTGGTAAAACAGGTCAATTTATTTCTTCTCTTTAAGGAACAACTTTTTTATAAAAAGGCCAGCCACAAGCAAAAGAAGCAATATTGAACTCCAAACCGAAATTTTCTGCCCCACTAAAAATGAGTTAGGTTCGAATTTGAAAACGATGTCATAATTGCCTTTCTTTAAAAACATGCTTCTTAATACATAATCAGCCTGAAAATGAGGAGCAATTTTCCCGTCAATATAGGCATTCCATCCTTTTGGATAATAAATAGCAGAAAAAACAGCGAGCTGATTACCTTCCCCCTGGTAATGGTAAGTCATTTTATTTAACGATTTTTGAGTTAGAACAATCTTACCTTTTGATTCGTTATTTAATACTTCTCCTGACAGAAGACCCTGAAATTTTTTATCTATAACTGCTTCGCTGGAAGGATCTATCAATTTCAAAGCAGCAATTTCCTGGTCCGCATTTTCTACAATTTTGTATTTACTTACCAGCCAGACACTTCCGAGGGCATGATTATTTTGAATTGGGGCAGCCTCCGGACTATATATCAAATATTTAGTATTTAGCATATTCAGGACGTTTAAACCAAGAAACAGGGAGTCCATACCCGATTCTGATTTAATTTTGGGAAGCCGCTGAGCGAGCAGAGTCATTTCATTACTGATATGAAAATCGATCAGTTCCTGGTAGCGCCTCATCTTTGCTCCGTGATAACCACCTATGGATTGGTGAAAATAAGAGGTGCTCGCATCATTAAAGGTGCTGACAGCCATGTTCAATACCCTGTAATCAGTTGATTTATCCTTTAATATTGCAAGGTCAGCAACAGTCGCTTTATAAGGATTCTTCGCTTCCCGATCTGAAACAAAAAGTCCGTCATTCAAATATCGCTTATCTACACCCCACATATCGAATAATATCAATCCACCTAAAACCACCAGAGTTGCATTGGCTTTCAATTTTTCTTCCACAAACGCCCATATCACTCCTGCTCCAAGCAAAATAAAAATTGCAGACCTGAGCGCATCAAATCTCAACAGAGATTCCCGGTCAGCAATAAGACTACTTTGGAGCCAGTCCGGAAACTGGCTATCGGCAGAAGAGACGAAGGAACCAGCAATTCCTGGCAGAAGGGCAAAAACAAGGGCAATTCCGGCAGTTAGCCCAACACTCCAGGCCAAAGGTTTTAGCCATGCCTTACGGTCAATCTCGCGGCTTAAAATCTTTTGCAGCGTCATGAAGCCAAAGAGTGGAAATGTAAAACCAGCAATCACTAAAATCATGGTTACTGTCCTGAATTTATTATAACCCGGAAAATAATCGAGAAACAGATTCGTTAACGGCATAAAGTTATGACCCCAGGCCAGCGCAATGGATAGGACTGTGGCAATTGCAATCCAGATTCTGATGGGTCCTTTTAGAAGGAACATTCCAAGGACAAAAAGAAAACATACAATTGCTCCAAAATAAACAGGACCCGAGGTACCCGGCTGTGATCCCCAATACCCCGGAAGTTGTTTAACGACGGAACTGGCATTAGGAACATTGTTACTCTTCAACACCTTCCCGGTTTCTGAATCTTCTGAAAATCCAACGGCAGATGAACCACCGTTAAAATTGGGGATCAATAATGTAAAGGTCTCCCCTAATCCATAACTCCATCCGGTGGCATAATCGCGATCAAGACCTGTTGTCTTATTCTCCTTGTCGCTGGTCAGATCAGATTTCCCTCTCATCGAATATTTCCCGTATTCCCAGGTTGTCCAAAGTTTATTGGAATTTGCAGCTACAGCAAGAAGTGTAAAAGCAAAAATGACTGCCAGTTTTATGAGTAATGGCCGGATTTCCTCTTTCCCCCTGATTATTGTGATCAACTCTGTAATCCCCATGATCAGTAAAATCAGAAAGGTATAATAGGTGATCTGCGGATGATTAGTATAAATTTCAAGTGCCAAAAAAATCGAAAAAATAGCACTTCCAATCCATTTTTCCTTTTTTAAGGCGTAATAAAAGCCCGCAATTACCGGGGCCATATATCCAATAGCAATAGCCTTGGAAGCATGTCCTGCAGCAATTATGATAAAATTATAGGAACCAAATCCAAAAGAAAGAGCCCCTAAAATGGCCAGCCAAGGACTTACACCAAATAGCAGTAACGCAATGTAAAACCCTATCAGGTATAGGAACACAAAATTTATTGGTCTCCAGTTATAGAGGTTTGTAAAGGTATAGACCGATGTTATGACAGTTGTGGTGGGAATGCCTATCAAATATGAAGGCATTCCTCCAAACATTGAATTGGACCACAAAGCAAGGTCGTCACTTTTCTTATTGTAATCAACTATCTCCTTCGACATGCCGATATAGGTCTGAGAATCGTGCTGACTCAACTGTTTATTCTCTAAAACGGGTGAAAAATAAATAATTGGCAATAAAAGGAAAAGAATTATTGCGGTAATATGAGGTAAACTCTTCTTCCACGAAAACTTCATCATAACGGTATCTTTTACGGATTTATTACAAAAGTACTTTTTTTTTGAACGATGGGATATTGTCAGCCAGCCCGATAACATTAATTTACCTCTGATTAACGGATTTAATCCCCAGTTTTGCCCTTTAATTAAGGCTAATTGCTTTTGATTTCTATACTACAAACCGACAAACCATCGCTACTTGCAATGAGTCTTGCGGTTCCCGGCTTTTCACCCGATTGAAGGACCACCAGGCATTTCCCGTGAAAAGCCCTGCGCTCCGAAGCTTTAAAAGACTCATGGCTAACAGGGTTTCCATTATCCACACCGACAACCATACCGGAACCCTCCACCTGAAATTTTATCAGGTTATCAGCATTCGGAACAATGACGTTGTTTGCATCTACCACATCAACTGTCACAAAAGAGAGGTCATTCCCGTCAGCTATTATTGCGGATCGATCGGGTGTAAGAACTATGCGGGCAGGAACTCCGGCCGTCTTCACTTCCTGAGCCAATATCTGTTTGCCACCGGTTCGCGAAACAGCCCTTAACGTACCGGGCGAA
>TBL_comb47_HYPODRAFT_10003888_pt1 | contig 17431 bp, 24 predicted proteins | sample TroBogypolimnion_40_FD_10682 | JGI IMG/M metagenome (IMG submission 10682)
TCGAAGGCGAAGACGCCCATGGTCTGCAGGGCATCGATGACGCCGGAACCATACCCGCCGGTGCCGTCCACGATGATGCCGTCTCCCTGCCAGTCGTTGTGATGCATGATGACCTGGTTGGCGAGCGGGTGAGAGGTGAGCCCCCTGAAGCACTTCTGAGGGAACATGACCAGGCCCTGACGCGGAGTAATGACCGAGCTGTCCATGCCTTGGCGGGCAACGTCGACGCCCAGTATCTTCGCCGCGTGCTGGATCTGCTCGGCGCGGTAGCTCCGGGACATGGCTAGGTCAACCTCTTCGACGGTCAGGAGGGTATTGATCGCGGAGGTCGGGAACTTGCCCAGGATGTAGGACATGACCCACGGGTCTTCCAGTCCCCACTGCTCGATCTGTCCACGGGCCCACTCGATGTCGATACGCGGTGAGCGGTTCGGGTCGTCCGGGTCTCCGGTGATGCGGACCACATACCAGCCCTTGAGCGAGTGCCCCGCGGCGTAGAGCATGCCTGCCTTGCTGGTCGGGTTACCAGCCTGGATGATCTTGCCCCACTTGCAGTTCGACAGCGCCTGTTCTCCAGCCTTGAGCACCGGAATCGGAATGTCGCCGCTCTCGTCGACCAGGGCGAGGACGTATCCGGAGTGCAGGCCGGAAAGGGTGCGCCCCTGTTCTTCAGCATCAGCCGTCTTGCTCCAGGACCGCGCCGACAGGAACCAGTCCTCGGGGTAATCGTTCGCGTAGATGCGCTCCTTCGTCCAGGTGAAGGACTCGGAGAGATAGGGTGAGCGCGACTGCCACTTCGAAAACTCGGGCCAGAGGTTGTCCTTCAGGTTGTCCTTCGTCGTGCTGACAGCTGCGCCCTTCGGGTGATCGCCACGGCCGCCGTAGCAGCTGAGGAAGTTCCAGCCGCACCAAGCAAGAGCGGCCGACTTTCCCGGACCTGCGCAGGCCTGCATCGAGATCCTCATCTTGTCCGCATCCTGGGAAGGGAAAACGTTAAGGACTTCCTCCTGCCATTTGTCCGGAGTCACCTTGAAGTTGTCATAGACGAACTTGCAGGGGTTATCCCGCCAGTCTTTGACCTTCGCCCGGGCTGCCTGGAGCTTGGCATCACTCACAGCTCTTCCTCCCCACAGACCAGGTCCTCGATCGACCGCTTCATGGTGACATCGAACTTGTCGGTGAACATTTTGAGGTGACGCCCGGTCAGGGTCAGCGTCCCCTCCTTGGAGACCAGTTTGATCTTCTTGAAGTAGCCGACCAGGACGCGATCATCACCCTTACCGTCCCAGATCTCCTCAACCTCGATGCCGGCGATCGCACGGCGGGCAGACTCGGGCATCTGGGAGAGCGGGAGCAGGGAGCCGTTATCAGCGAACAGCGAGATCGGATCGAGGAAGGCAGCGTGGGCCGCTTCGGCAAGAACTCGATCAGCCGTGATCTCCAATTTGGCGGCGCGCTTATCCATCCGCTTCTGGATGGCTGCTGCTATACCAGGTTTTCCTAGTAACTGAGGTCCGATCTTACCTGCAGACTTCGCCGAGTATCCCGCAGCCATGGCCGCTCTGGTGGCATTCAGGTCAACGAGATACTCGGCGATGAACATTTCCTGTTTTCTGGTCATTTTCTGACCTCTTTTCTATCTAGCAGCCACCGCAACTGCCGCCTTTCTTCTTTTTCCCCACGGAAATCACCTCCTTTGATGACAAAAAGGCCCTGAGCATAATTGCCCCGGGCCTTCCTCTTGTTGTCGTGCTCGCAGTTGGTCATGCGGCACGAGTATCAGCTTTTTCTTCTCTCGAACATACCGTGTGCAACAGAATCATTCTCAAGCTGATATTTTTTTACGCTGTCGACATAGACATAAAGCGTGTGACCGATCAAATAACCCTCTAGCCTCCCATCCTCCAACATCCGGAAAACGGTCGACCTGTGACAGCCCATCAGCCCCGCCACGATGGAGACACGGCGGGCTTTTCGTATGGCATCACTCAAACTCACCTCCCTTCATTGCATCACAGTAAGCCCTTCATCTGATACCATTTCTGCTGAGCAATGCCCTCCGTTCCCCAGCCAAACCCTGGATATTGCAACTCCATGGCCTTAAAAAACTCCAGCTTCTCAGCTGGCGTCTTGTCTCTCCGGGACATCATGATGAAGCCCTGGATCGCGAACTTTGCGTGCTCGTCGCGAGCTACGATCTGCAAGGCCGTGAGCTTAACCTCTTCCGGCTGGCTCTTGCTCCGGTAACGCGGATCTCCATAGCCTTTGGTCTTGTCCCATTCGGCTGTCCGCTGGTTTTCGGCGTCCCTGGCGTGGTGCTTCCCCTCGGCCTGGAAGATCAGCAGCACCTTCTCAGCCGAGGGCAAGTAGTTGGTCATGGTCTTGAGTCGCTTCAGCGCCGGGACAAGAGCGCCTTCGGGGACCAACAGCATGTCGTTCCAGATCTCGTTGTACGCAGACTCAAAGCTTTTCTTGACCTGCTTCGAGGGGTCGAACCTCTCAATCAGCTCTGCGAAAATCCTAGTCAGCTGTTGCTCCTGCATTGGCAGCCTCCTTCTGCGCTCTCATGGCGCGTTGCAGCGGGCCGTCGGGTTCCGGATCGTCGTCCGGTCTCTCTCTGGGAGCTGGCATGTTTTTGAACCACCTGGAGACGATCAGGAAGGGATCAGCTCCGATAGAGATGTCACGGTACTTGGCCACCATCTCCTCAAGCTCAACGTCGACATCGGCGAGAGGGTATTTTGCTTCAAGCCAATTCCGCCTTTTGTCGATGCATGCCCGCAGCTGCCGCTCGGTCGGAGTCTGGTCAGCTGCCGGTGCCTCTTTCGCTGCCGGCCCTGCAGTCAGGCCTTTAGTCTTTCTTTCCCTTTCCCTCTCCCTTTCCCTCTCCCTTTCCCTTTCCCTGTTTATTCCGTCCGTTTGATCGGTTTCGGCGCATTTCTCCGGCGGATTGAATGCACAAACAGTGTTTACGGCGTCCATTATCTTCTCCTTGGTCGGGAGAGAGTTAATTCTCTTACGATACGCATCAGTCACTCTTTCGACCAATCCGCAGGAGAAAACCACTTTTATGGCCCAAAGCTCCGGATCAATTGCGCCAAGTTCAGCGGCCAGACCAAGTATCAAAAACAGGATTTCAGACGACACCCGGCAACGCGCAGAGGTGTGCATGACTTCAGCCTGACCCCTGAGATCGATGAAATGGTTCTCGGTACTGCCGAGCTGCTCCAAGATTTTGAACCAGGTTGCATAACCATCGTTGCCGAAATGCGACTCCAGGACAAAGAGAGTTTTCTTGCTGGCTGCATCGCAGTCATGCGGGAAATAATCAACTGTCGCCTTTGCTTTTCTTGCCATCTGCCACCCCTTGGATCACATTCTATTTCCTGCCCAGCCGGTACTTATCGTTGTCACCCTCGCGCCAGCATGATCGGTTCTTTATCTTGCTGATCGGAGTTGCCTCCCTGGCAGCCTGCACAAACTCATCAGGTGATAGGGAGCGTCCAGGGTCGGGCCGATATGGTTCCGGCTTAGTCAGCCGCATGACGAATCAACCTATACGTGTTGCTGATGAACAGCGCATCGAGCAGTTCTAGAATGGTAACGATGCCGACGCCCCGATCCACCAGCGTCTCGTACATCGGGCCGAGGTCGAGCACTATAGCGGTATCCGGCAAGGGCGGGACGGACGGTTCCGGCGTCACCACTAAGGCAGCAAGCGGAGAACTGAGACCAAGCCAGGCGGTTACCTGCTCTTGGGGGGGGGTGGAGGCTGTGGGGGAAATTTGGAGGCCGTCTTGATAACCGGGACCCGGTGCCTGGGCGAGAGCTTCCGTGTCGTCGCCGCATGCCGACTGGTAGAGCATTTCGGTGAACTCGTTGAACGCTGCTTCGGACATAGGCAGTTTGGGCACTCCACTGGGCTCGGGAAGAGCAAGACCACATACCCCGTTCCAGCGGTCAGCGTCCTGCTCTTCTTTGAGACATGCAGCGATGTCAACGACATCAGTGTCGGCCACATCGGAAGGTTTCCAAAGTAGGCAGTTCGGGCAGGTGACATCTTCCCATGCGGTAGTTGACTGGGTATCAGGTCCGGCGGGGAGTCCGCAGGCATGGCAGCGCATGTCGGCGGTGCAGAAATGGAGAGGCTTAGCCAATTCGTCCTCCTCCACGATATGGTCAGCCGTTGTCGTTTCCGACAGCTTGTTGTCAGATGCGACAGTTTTGACCGCGGGCTTGACGTCCAAATTATTCACGTCGTGAATAACAGGGGTGTCGTCCAGGTGCGATCCATGTTTAGCAGCTTCTGCCGCCTTATTGCACAGGTAGCAGAGTTTATTCTTTTGCTGTTTCCGTCCGCATCCCGGTGTGATGCAGATATAAACTTTCTTATTGGTGGTCATCGTTGGAATCTCCGTAGGTGCAGAGACCTGCACCGACTCTCCCAAGCCGGTGCATCCCTGACATGATGTGATTGAAGGGATGTTGATTCCGCGCGAGCGGTACCCCTCCCGATTGATTTTGCACTGACGCTCGCTGATCTTGGCGCGCAGCCGGTGACATTCAAAAAGCCCGGGGAGCTTGGTCATCGCTGCATCACCTGCAGAAACGCCTTCCGCATATACTCGTCAGTGTCGGTCTGACCGAGGTACCAGCGCATATAATCGCGGGGGACGTCCTTGACCAGAGTCCCCTTGTGCTTCCCGAAGCTCATGACAGTTGGTACCCGGGCAACCTCCGAGGCCTTCCAGATGTCCTCCCAGGTGTCGACGCAGACGCCACGCTGCGCCAGCTCGCCCACGCAGGCATGAAGGATCATCTGGCACATCCTCACATCCTCCAGGGCATTGTGTGCGCCCTGTACGATCTCCTGAGCATCGGCTCCGAAGAGGAAGTACATCATGGCGCCCTGCTTGTGCGAGTCGGTCTCGGGCCAGAGGTAGCGGCTCAGCGCCAGCGTGCAGATGCGCTTGACGTCCGGAGAGCCGATGACACGCCAGTCGAAATCGATGTTATGTCCTATGAGGTAATCGCAGGCCGGGAGGGTGAACTCTGTCGAGGGTCTGCAGCCAGACAGGTCGTGCAGCATGATGTGGTGTGTCGCCATGGCGCCGAAGCTGATGGGGCCGGAAGGAAGAAACCGCTCGCAGTACTGCGCCTCAGTCTCCTGATCGATCCATGCCGCCTCGATGACTTCGGCGGTTTCGTCGGCATTCGTCGTTTCAGTGTCAAAAACCAATATCTTCAAGACGCCTCCTTGATTGCGCTGATCTGAATGAAGCACCCAGGGCGCTCCCCATATTTCTTGCTGACGTGGGCGATGACCGAAACCTGCTGATCATCTACCCACGCGATTCCAGTCAGCGCGTCGAACACCGTTCTCGTGAGCTTGTCACTATCCGGTGTTATGATGTGGTAGGTCGGTGCGTCCTCTCGCAAGACAGGCAGCTTCTTGACGGAGCGGTAATGCTTCTTAGGCCGGGGCATTTTAAAGGCGATGCTGATCATCACAGCGCCCACGATTGGCTTCTGGAAGTGCTGCTTAGCTTCGGACGCTATCGCCTTTACCCACGGCTTCTGACGCTTCTTGTTGTCCTGGATGATGACAACTCGCTGAAGCGGTTCGGAGTAGAAGCCCGTTGCCGATCCTTTGGGAACGGGCACCCCTGACACCCAGAAACGAACCATTACTCGCTCACCCACTCAGCAATGGTCTGCTCGAGCTCCCCCCATCCGGAACCGAGGCGCGCATCGAGGAAGGTCCTGAACAGGGAGTTGAAGAGCTGCAGTCCCTTGTCGAGCAACAGCATGCGCTCGAAGAAGACGGCCTCATGCTCCAGGCGCTGATCATCGGCGTCCCTTTCGATCCGGACCGCCGGAGAGGTGAAGGAGGCGAAGTGGAACGCCTCGCCCTTGAGGATCAGCGAGTAGTGGTAATCCCCGCTCTCCAGGTGAATGGTCGCCTCGGTGATCAGCTTGCGGCAACGCATCGCGCTCTTGACCTCGTTGAAGCGGTCCTGCGAACCGTTGACGGTGATCATCTGCGTGCCGCCCTCGCCTTCTCCGACCAGGACGACGCGGTCGTTGATGTAGGCGACGAAGGGCTCATTCTCCTGCAGGGGGCCCGGTCGGTTGACGCGGTACTCGCTGGCCTCGTTCATGGTGAGGTAGAGCAGCCAACCCATGAAGTCGGTCCCGAGCCACTGGTTCTCCTTCATTAGCTCCAGGTAGTTATCGCCGCCGGCGCGGTTCGCCTCTTTCAGGCGCTGCTGGCCCAGGGCGTTCAGGTTCGAATAGGCGCGCTCGTAGGGGATGAAGGCGACCAGGCGCAGCCCCTCGAAGGTTTTCTTGAACATGTCCTCGAGGATCTCGATGGTCTTCGGCGAGAGCGTGGTGAAAGTGACCAGGTTGGACTGCGTATCCCACACGACATCGTAGGTCTTCGGATCGGGGAGCGCCTTGGCCAGAAGCTTGGCGCGAACCGCTTCCTTCAGGTCCTCCCTCTTCTGCTTCGGGACGCGGGTGTATCCGGAGTTCTCGGCGAGGAATGCAGCGCACGCCTTATCGACCTGCTCTTTCAGCAGCGCGGCCGGAACCTTCCGCTGATCGCGGCGCATGGAGAAAATCATGTACTGCTCGCGGAAGCAGGTGGAAGCGTCGGCGAAGTGGTGCACCTTCGGATCATCGAGGTGAACCCAGCCGATGGATATTTCCTCGGCGCTTTCGTCGATGGGGGTGAAGGCCTGGCGTGCGAGCAGACCAGGCGCATCATCGTAGAGATCGAAGTTCTGCAGCTCTCCCTGGACGCGGAAGTGGCAGATGCTGACGGTGTTGGCGAGGATGCCCATGTTATGCCACCTCCGTCTGCAGCTTGATGCCCTTAATGCCCAACTCCTTCATCAGCGCGCCGTAAGCCTTGCCGACGCTCGGAGAGTTGATCATGTCGAAGAACTTCTCCTCAGGACAACCGACATAGTCGTAGGGCGCTCCCTTTTTGAACCAGACCCGCAGCGTCTCGTTGCCATCGTGGCCGACGCCGTCGAGCATGGAGCTCTCAACGGGGATCATGTCGATCTGGGGCGGCTGGTAGGTGATACGACTTGCGCAGGGGCCAGCGGTTACCTGATCGTGCGGGGTGCCGCAGTGCTTGCAGGGATCACCTTCATGCATCAGGTGCGGCGGGATAGCCGGGGTCTTCTCTTTCGTTTCCATCGTCTTCTCCTTAGTGGGCCCACCGGCCCAGCTCAATAATTTAGTGATCTGCTCCGGAGAGAGGCTGTCTTTCCACCCTCCCGCCGGAGCTGTAACGAACCTCTGCGCGATGGCCCTCGCTCGCCCGTTGAACTCCAAGGGGAGGCAGCCGATGAGCTGCAGGGCTTCAGTGAGTTGTTTTTCTAGGTCAGTCATTTCAACCTCAGAATGGTATGTGATCAGGATCTATATGAAGCGGCAACTCCACATCCGAATCCCGCATGTGCTGGTAATGCTCCCACATCTCCCGCTTGATCTGCTTCCAGAGGCCGAGAACTGAATGACGCCTCCTAGTGTGATGTGCCGGGTGCCATTCCTCCCGGTGCCAGAGCATGTCGCTTACTTCGTGGTACGTGTATCCGGTGCGAAACGCTTTATACTCGCGTTCCTCGGGGGTGAGCTTGCGCCTCTCCTTTGCCATGGCTCACCCTATTCAAACCCGGTCGGAGGGACTAAGCTGAAAGGCAGGCAGTCCCTGCCCCCCCCCCGGAGAGGATAGTCTGCTTGCAGCACTTGCAGTAGAAACCGCCGTCCACCGGAGTCCTAAATACCGAGGGGTGAGTGCATTTGAGCTGCAGCGGGGTCAATACAGGCTTGGCCGTTTCAACCTCTTTCTCCAAGACTGCGACGCGCTCAGGTTCGCGCTCTGCCGTCCGGATGATGACTCCGCAGAGGTCACAGACGGTAGATCCGTCAGGCGCCGTCGACCTCTTCAGCATGTGATGTGTGCAGTTTTCGACCGGGACGAAGTTCTTGCAGCCCTTGACCGGATCGAGGCAGTTCACTTTTGCATCCTTGCCAGTTGCCGTGCAGGAACCGTTGGCGCATTTCACCGGCTCTACCTTCGCGCTCGTTTCCAGATCGGGGAGGTTGCAGCTCGCGCAGTCCGGATCATCAATGTTGCATTCGTCGCAGCACTTCCGGTATTTCGGATTCGGGCCACCGTCGGTTACTGCTCCGGTCCAGTTGTTTCCGGCAACCTTGATACCAGCCTCGCAGCTGCAGGGGATGAAGGTGCTTTCGCCAAAGAGTTCGCCTTCGACCACGCCGTACCCCATGCAGAGCTCGCAGTCGCCCAGGGGCTCATCGAGGGGGGCGAAGGTGACGGGCTGCAGCTGGGTTTCCTTAGCCGCTTCCACGGAGGCGTCGGAGAAGAAGTCGTGGGCGATCCCGATGCCCTCCTGTCTTTCGGTGGTCTCCTCTCCGTCTTCGGGATCGGGATCAGCTGTGAAGGGGATGAAGTTGGAGCACCCGCTGGCAGGCTTGCCGAGCTCCGAGGTGAGGCTGCAGCCGTCCTGCTTGCTCGGGCGGTGAGATGCGCAGAACCTGTTGACGCACTGGACTACTTCTGAGGCCTGCACGGTGGATTCGTCCACCGGCTGAGCAACGTCCTGTTTCGGTTCCTCTTTCAAAGGTTCCAGAGTGGGCGATTTTTCGGGAAGTGAAAGACGGAACTCGTCCAGGGCAGCGCGGGCAGTTTTTCTCTTGGCGTTCTTCGGCTCGATAAGCCAGGCCCGGTAGATTGCTTCGAGGCCAGCCCTGATTGCAGCATCACGGGTTGGATAGACAGTCCCAGTGTCGGAAGGCGAACCGCCACCGCCACCCATCGGGTGCTTTTGGTCGACGCCGACATGGAAGCCGCCATCGGCATTCGTTGCGATGCTGATTGAGGCCTCGTGCTTGCAGCTTTTAGGCGTAGGGATAATGATCTTTTCGGGGTGGAGGAAAACTCCGTGCTCATTGATGTCATCACCGGCGGCGATCGCAGCCTTGACGATGGAGTCGTGCTGGTCCCGGAAAGACTGCGTACTGTTTTCTACTTCTGCTTGTTCGCCGGTGTTAGGCTTCCCCTGGAAATCCTCACACTCCCGGACCTGCTCATGCGTTTCACAGCCGTTCGGCTCGCCGTCATTCCAAGCATGGCAGTCCTCATTGTGGCAGTAACTCGGCCCGTCCTGCCCATTAGCAGTAGAGGTGCTAACCTTCAGAGGCGTGTATCCCTTGCACTGTTCCAGGTCCTCCGGCTTGAACTTTTTGCACCACCCCGGCCAGGTCGTGTCGGTATCGTCACATAGCGATTGGCAGCGGGGACCATCGCCGAGAGAAAGAGGCTTTAGTTCGCCCTGCTTTCCCTTCTGCTTTTCGATGATCTGCATGCGCTTGGCTCTTGCCGCGGTGAGGGCATCATCAGCGCTCAGGTAATCTTTGCAGCTGGTGACAGACCTGCGAACTCCGCTAGTCTTTTCCAGGTCGCCGCAGGCATAGCAGTTATCAGGCTCCTTCGCGTCGAAGGAGTTGCACTTCGTGTTACTGCATACTGCAGACTCCCCTTCCGATTCCAGCGCTGTAGTCTTCGCAAACTCGGAAACCAGTGCGGCCGTGCCGAGCTCCCGGATCTTGTCTTCCTTGAAGCACGTCGGGTCTTTTTCGTTGGAAGGGCCGAAGCACTTGGCGGTAAATGGGCAGGTACGCCACTCCTGGCAAGTGGTGTCGCGCCACAGGACCTGGTCTGCGTTGGGTTCGACCGCGTGTTCAGGGCACCCCCTCAGTATAGGACTCGGGTTCCCCTCGGAAATGCTACAGGCGTCTACCGGAGAGATGCATTCAGCGCAGATGGAGCGGACGGGGGCAATGTTGCGGTTAGCAGCATCAAGGGACTCCTGAAGGCCCAGCCCATGGTTTACCCGGATATGCTTAACCAGATCGAGATGGCTGTAATAGGAATCATCGCAGAGATGGCAGGGGAACAAGGTCTTCATCACCTTTTCACCCTTGGGCGTGGTGAACTCTACCTGCTCAGCAGCGCCAGAAAGAGCATCAGCGTTACCATCTGCCGCGACCGCTTCCACTCCCTTCTCATTCGCTTCCGGCGCAGCTGTCGCATTGGTGGCCTCCGTGGTGATTTTAGTGCGCGCCTTTCTTGCCACCTCCTGGATGATCGCGGCGGGGGCATCGATGGGGCGGTAAAGAATGGAGAGGGTCTGGTCAAGTTCGAGCACCGCGGCGAGGAGGTCTTTGGAGACCTCCTGCAGGTCAACCTTGAGCAAGGCCTTCTGCTTAGCGATGGTGAGGATGTTTTGGTTATGGTCATTGATTCTGGCCTGGACATCCCCGCAGAGTTCGCGAAGCATCTCGACCCTTGAGAGTTGCGCAGGGAGTGCGATTATCTGGTGCATCCTCCCTGAAATGTTTCCTGCTATTTCTTCGTTGTTCACGAAATCCTCCTAAATTTCACTTAAAGCGTCTGTCCCTGATACGTGGGTTCCTGAGACCTTCCCGGAGCGTGGGGTAATCGCGCTCCTGCCGGAAGTCGTAAAGGTCAATCTTGTCGACGTACTGTTCGATTCTCACAGCAGGCGGAACGGGTACCGGAATGATCGGCTCAGGCTCAACTATCAGGTCAACCTCATGACCTCTCGCCCGTAGGATTCCGGCGATGAGGCCGATCCTTCCTCGCTGCCCGTAGTCAAGGCACCCTCCGACAATTAAGATTTTCACCATGGGTTAGATCCTCGATGAAACGGTTTCCTCGATGGCGAGCCCCGGCACTTCCCCGGCCTTGATCCCGTTGGCCTTGACCCACTGGTTCAGTTTCGTTTTGGGGAATTCCACGAATGTGGCCGCGCTGCCCTGCTCCACCAGATAACGAAGGAAGGCTTTCACGTCGGTCACCTGGGCGTTGACGGTGACGACCTGCGACATGGTCGCTCCGCCAGCTGCGCGGCCGCCACCCACGCGGAGGGTCTTATCGACGGTCGGCGTGAAGACGGGGGCTTCAACGACACGCTCAGCTTCCTGCCTGAGGGCTGCAGCCGCCGTGGTGCTCCCAGCTTCCTCCAGCAACTTCGCCGAGGCCTGCAGTTCTTCCTGCTCCCGCTGCTTCTTCTGTGCTGCCTCGACCTGGAGTCGCTGTTGCTCAGCTGCCGCGCGGTTGCGCTCATCGGTGAGAAACTTGTTGATGGCGTTCTGGCCGGTGGTTGCTGCCTCGACGAAGGGTGCGGTCGATTCGGTCTGCTGCGTCTTCACGCCATCGAAAGCCACCGTTGCGGCGTCCACGGCAATCTTCGCCTTGGTCATCATCGGCTTGAACCACGCCTCGATCCCCTTGACGGCATCCTTCATGCTCTTAACGTGGGAAACCATCTGGCCGCAGGTGTCCTGGTCAACGATGGTTAGCATCAGGATCTCGCGGTAAACCTCCAGAGCGGCCCCGGTCGGTACTTCTTCTTCCAGTTTTTCAGCGGTGTTCGTGCTCATCTATTCCTCCAGGCCTGAATCATCAGGTCAGTTTCAATGCGGCGGTGATAGTCGGTAAGGAGCCTGCCGAAAATCGGCCAGGCGTTGTGGTCATAGGCTGCCGTGTAGCGGTACTTCCCATCCCGGCCAAGAAAGAGGATCCGATGATCCAGGATGATGTCGCCCTGGGCGGGCGGGATGATGATGTCGGGCGTGCCGGCATACCGGTACTTGGTAGAGACCATGCGCTGCTCGATGAGCGGCTCCCGGCTCCCGCTCTCTTTCCAGAGCTGATGGTACGCGGCGAGTTGCACCGGATCGGAGACCCGGTCGTACTTCCTCGACTTCACGTCGATGATGACGCCCTCCTCGTTTTCGAAAGGCTTCTTCTCCGCGAGGAACTTCTCGAAGGCCTCCAGGGGGCCATAGAGCCCTTCGTCCAGGGCGCTGAAATCCAGAGTCCCGGCCAGGTAGAGCTCCACCATGGAATGACACGCTGTCCCGAACGCTGATGCACGGGCGAGCACTTCCGGCTTTACCATGTCAAAGTTGGTGAGCGGGCTCTTGATCTCGGAGACCGAAGGAAGGCGCTCCCCATCAAGGAAGTACTCGTGGGTTTCCTCAACGAAGGTCAGGCTCATAGTGCAACCTGGACATATTCGGATTCCCACTCGAAGTAGGGAATGTGATCGGCGAAGATGCTGAATGCCGTGCACATGTCACCCGGGTCAATCGGTCCCCCGCACTGGTCGCACATGAACGGGCCGAGCGCGGTACCAGGAACGAACTTGACGCCCTCCCCGGGAAAGGGAGTGTCGGTTGGGTAAATAGCCCGCAAATCTTCGGCACATTTCGGGCAGACGATTTCCTGTTTCACGGCATCGGCTCCCACTTCTTGATGGCTTCCATGGCCGGGTTGAGGTCGGTCTTGAGAAGGTCCTCGATAGCCGCGACCTTCATGTATTTGCAGAAGTCGGCGTGCGGGATGTTCTTGTTATCGAGGGAGCGCTTCAGGAGCGTGACGCCGCCGGCGGTGACTTTCTCGGAAGTATCGACGACCTTGCCGGTCTCCTGCTGTGCCTGGCTTACCTGCTGCGTTGCCTTGGGCGCCTGCACTTCGGGCTTGCCGCCGCCGATCCGCTTCGTATCTTCCGGCAGAATCTCGTAGTCGCTGACTTCCTCAGCGCAGGGCATGCCCTTCAGGACATCAGGGAAGGTGTCGCGGAGGGCCCAGGAGCGGGCACGCATCTGCATCATGCGGCCGGGGTAGTTCCGCCAAGGACCATCCTTACCCAGGAGTCCCGCCTTCTTCGCGTCCGCCGCGGAGAAAACCTGCTCATGAATCTTGCCGTTCTTCCGACTCACCCGGCAGACGGCGCGCATGGTGTCACCTTCGCCTTCGGTGAACTCGTCAATGCTGCCGAAAACGGGGGAGGCGATCACCAGCGCTAGCATGGCATCGCCCCAGAGGGACGGCCGCCCGTTGATGACCGCAATGTTCTGCATCGCCTGCAGCGGAGCGAGTCCGATCTCCATGCCCCACTGAACGGCAACGAAGATATTGGCCGGCTTGCCGACGAAGTCTTTCGGGATGACGGTGCTGGTGGCGAGGAAGTCACAGAACTTGAGGGCTTCCTCCAGGGTCTTCGGTGCGAGGCTCGCGAGAGCTCCGGACTGGCTGTTGATCGGCTGCAGGTCCTTCGACATTGCGTGCTCCTTGTTTTTTGCTTCTTCTTGTGGCATTCTCTAATCTCCTTGTAGTTGTTGTTGAGAGGCCACCGTTCCCGCGGTGGCTTTTCTTACTTCTTCACCTCCAGCGTCAGAGCCGTCCGAAAGCTCACCACCCCTCCGATCCGGGTGTAGGCCGCAGCTACCAGAACCAGTTTGATCGGCTCTCCGAAGATAGATTTCATTCCATCCCTCCTAGCAGCGGCCAGGCGTGGATAATGTAGCCCAGGGCGATCAGCGCGAGTGTCCCGGTAACCGCCACTACAACGTAGAAGACCTTGCGCTCTTCCCACTCCCTGTACGTCTCCCCTTGCCTCCTTTTGAGCATTGCAACCTCCTAGTGTGTTGCGAAGTAGAGCAGCGCGGAGAAACCTACCAGGGCTAAACCTTGCACCAAGTCGTCACGCCTTTGCTGCCGTTTGAATTCGGTCATCCAGTCCGGCACCAATTACCTCCCGAGTTCGCTGGTTGATTTGATGGTTTGGAGGTCTCCAAGCCAGGCATCCACATCGATCAACCGGTACCGGATCATGTTGCCCCGCTTGACGAAAGGAATCCCGCCTCCGACCACCCGCTTGTTCTGCAACGTACTGACTGCCTGGGGCCATCCCCGCTCGGACAGGTACTCTGATGTTTCCTTCTCTGTTAAGAAGTCGCGTCTGGTCATGATCTCCTCCTGCACCTTATGCTGCCTCCTTGATTTCCTTCTCTAATGCCTGGTAAAGAAGCGTTCTGACATAAACTGCAGTCGCCATTCCTTTCTTCTTTGCGATCTCCTCTACCTGTGCCTTTCGCTCCTCACTTACCTCGACAACAATTCGCGGACCTCTCTCAATAGCTGCCACCTGATTTACCTCCTTTCGATTGCTAATAGTTAATCTTTGGTGTATGTTTTGTTGCAACAGCGTTGTGTGTACGTTTATATTCTGATTCAGAATTCTTATCAAGAATTTTATTCTAATTCAGAATTATAATGCTTAAATGTTTTGACTGTCAGGGGGGCTCAAATGGGCGAAAAGCTCAAAAGGTTGACTGCTTATAGGACTTCGCAGGGTTATGAGACGGCTAAGGCCTTTGCAGAATTTCTTGGGGTGAGTGCCAGCCAGATCAGTGAGATCGATAAGAAGGGGAAAGCCGCAAATCTTCTTCTCGCATTGAGCCAGAAGACCGACATCAATTTAGAGTGGCTTGAGACAGGGGAAGGTGAGATGTGTGTAGGTGTGGCTGATGTATCGGCAGACGAAACTGCTATCCAACTACACCCAGAGGAACAGAAGCGGCTAGAAATGATGAGAGAGCTCGCTCCGATTCAAATAGAAGAACTAGATATTCATCTGCATAAACTGGTAGCTGAAAAACTTATGAAAGATTTGAAGGATATAAAGAGGGAGAGTCGACGGTCAAAGCCATCATGATTAGACGTAGCTTCTCTTCGGCGGGAATCTGCTGAAGGGTGATTCTGGCGATGCGATCTATTATTTGTATATCTTCCAAGCGAACCCCCAAGCATGCACATACGAGATATTTACTAGATTGGAAGGTACGCCCAGGGGTCTTAATGAGCAATGCTGTTAATGGTAATTTGTGACAGAATAAGTCCATAGTACGAGAAGTCGAGGGGTTACGGGGAATGGTAATGATGACCAAGATACGAGGTACTGGAAGGTTTATAAACGATCACCAGCAAGCGTTATTTCGGGTATCTGTCCTTGCAATCCTGATCTACGGCATTTTTATATTAAGACGGATCTCAGACACCCTATACGACTTATCGTCAATTGATCGGACATTAAGCGCAGTAGAAGGTGAGGTCTTTAAATTTGGCAATCAATTAGACGGTATAAAAAATATACTTGTTTTAAAACGTTAGGATGAAATTTATGAAGATCATAGTTCTTATTTTTTTGGTTACCGTTCTTTCAGGGTGTGGAGGGGTATCAGAAATCGTAATGGTAGGAAAGGACACCTATATCGTCACTTCATCTGCAACGAGTGTAGGAGATACCGGCAGATTTCAAAAAGCCAACCTTTACAAGGAAGCTGGTTTATTTTGCGCCAAACAAGGGAAATCAGCAATGTCGGTCAGTTCATCTTTCGATGATGGGATGATAGGCAGACGCCCAAGTGCAGAGGTTACATTTCGCTGCCTTCTAGAAAGTGATCCTGAATGGAAAAGGCCTGATATACAGACACCAGCCTCTGAATCTCAGCACTGATCTGCTCCGCGTACGGTCGCAGGATCTCAACCGGCATGTCCAGATAGCTGTCGGTGATATCGGCCTCCAGGCTATGATTCATCAGGGCCTTGATTGTAGCGGTCGGGAAGTGGAGACTTTCACAGAGTGACCGGAAGGTTCTCCGAAGACCATGAACCGTCACATCGAACCCCAACCGCTTCAGGGTCGACGCCTGCAGCTTGATATTCCCTCCCTTCCCCTGCCCCTTGAATACGAACTCTGATCCGTCCTGAAGCTCGATCCGCCTCTTGAGCATGTCATAGATCGGAGTCGACATCGGCAGCACCAGGTCAGTCCCGTTCTTCGTGTCCGGGATCACATAAAACTTCCTGTCCAGGTTGACATTCTTCCGCAACAGACCCGCGACTTCCTCTGACCGCATCCCGGTATGCAGTACCATCGAGAAGGCGTCCTCCTGGGCCGACCTGAGGAACTTGATCGCCTGGACGAACTCAGGGATCTGGGTTGGCAGAAGCCTGTCGGATCTGCGATGCTTCGGCGCCCACTCGTCAGCCGCGGTAAGAACGCGAGTCGGAGAACTCGGCGGGTCCTCCAGGTGGAGGTGAGCGTAATTCCAGAGAGCACGAAAGGCGATCATCGCCAGAGACGCAGCCGGCGCGCCAGCTGCAGCCGAGATCTCACGGTGCAGTTTGAGCACGTCAGCTCGGGTAATGCCGTAGAGAGGTCGATCCTTCCAGGAGACAAGATATAGGTTCCGCGCGAAACCGTAGGTCCGGATCGTGGTCGGCTTGAGCTTCTTGTGAGTAAAGTAATGCGCGAACCACTCGTCCACCGTCCGAGATTCGTCCTCAGTCTGCCTTTTAAGCAGACGCGGGTCAATCCCCTCATCCATCTGGTGCAAGAGCTTCCTGGCCTTCTCACGGGCCTGCTCCGCCGTCCAGACTCCATACTTCCCGATGGTCTGGCGCGCCGGCTCTCCGTTGATCTCCTTGCGCGCGAAGAAAGACTTGGAGCTCGCGCCGACTCGGAGCCCGAATCCCTTGAGGTCGGTGTCGTAGTAGTCAATCCGGGTACCGGAAAACTCCAGCTTTTCAACGCTGCTCTTGGTAAGTTTTAGGACCGGCATAAAGCCTCTTTTCGGCGGGGTTCGCTATGGGTTCGCTCGGAATAGTAAACTATGGCAAAACTACTGTCAACGATGGTAACTGCGGTTGGGTGATGGAATGGGCTATACTGGCAGGATTACAGCTGGAATAATTGCAAAGCCCCCCATGGGGTAACTGTCCATGGAGGGCTAGGTCTTTCTGTCACATAAAGCCGTTTTTGGCAAGCAGTTCCAATGACACCCCGCCCTCTTTGAGGTCCCTACCCAGCAGCAGGCGCTCCAGGTAGCGGCAGATCAGGTCGGTTTCGATGTTCACCTCGTCGCCCACCCGCCGGTTGACCAGAGTCGTCTTGGCGGCGGTGTGCGGGATGACGTTGACGCTGAAGCTGTCCGCGCCCACCGAGTTGACCGTCAGGCTGATGCCGTCGATCGCCACCGAACCCTTGGCGGCGATGTATTTGGCGAAGGGCGCGGGAAACCGGAAGGAGAAGACGATGTTGCCGGAGCTCTCGCGCCGCTCGGCGACCGTGGCGACGCAGTCCACGTGGCCGGAGACCAGGTGCCCGTCCAGGCGGTCGGAAAGGCGCATGGCCCGCTCCAGGTTGAGTGGCGCGCCCCCCTTCAGGCTCCTGAAGGAGGTGCGGTCGATGGTCTCGGGAGAGACGTCGAAGGTGAGCGTGCCGCCCCCTTTGCGAACCACCGTGAGGCAGGCTCCGTTCACCGCGACCGAGGCGCCGATGGCGATCTCCCCGGCGGGGAGGTCCGTCTTCACCGTGAGGCTTCCCGAGGCGCCCCTTCTCTCGATGCCGACCAGCTCGCCGACCGACTCTATCAGACCTGTGAACATATGAACTCCGTGCTGGGCTTCTGGAACTATTGCTTTCACTCCTCCTCCCGGAGGGGGGAGGTCGGG
>TBL_comb47_HYPODRAFT_10003891_pt1 | contig 17428 bp, 11 predicted proteins | sample TroBogypolimnion_40_FD_10682 | JGI IMG/M metagenome (IMG submission 10682)
GCCGTCTTCGAGAGCCTGAAAGTCACTCCGCCGGCCGGCCCGGCCGAGCTCCGCCTCTGGCGCGGCCGGGGCTGCGCGGCGTGCAACCACGTGGGTTACAAAGGCCGCGTGGGCATCTATGAACTGATGGTGCTCGATGAGCGCTACCACGATCCGATCCTCCGTCGGGCCGGGGCGCCCGAATTCCTGCGACTGGCCCGGGAAAGCGGGATGCGCACCATGTTCGAGGACGGTTTGCTCAAGGCGGCGCAAGGGGCGACCACGGTCGAGGAACTGCTGCGCGTCACCATGCCCTCAACCCACTGACCCGGCGATGCCGACCTACCTTTATAAAGCGATTAACAGCCGGGGGCGCGTGAGCTCGGGCGCCATGCCCGCCCCGGACGAAGCCACCCTCGAACAGAAGCTCAAAGACTCGGGGCTGTGGCTCACCGAGTCGAGCATCCCTTCCGGCGAAGCCACCACCGCCAAGGCCAAGCGGCGTGACCGCCGCCGCTACAAGCTCAAGGGCGGCAAGGGCCGGCGGGAGTTGATTGATTTTTGCACCTTGATGGCCTTTCAGATTCGATCGGGCATCCCGCAGTTGTCAGCCCTGGAAGTAGTACGCCAGGACTGCAAGAATGAGATCTTCCAGGAGGTGATCGCGGACCTGCGGCGGCAGATCGAATCGGGGTTTTGCCTCAATGAAGCCATGGCGAAATACCCCGGGGTGTTCTCGGTCCACTTCCTGAGCATCGTCAAGGCGGGCGAGGCGAGCAGCAAGCTGCCGGAGGCTTTCGACGATCTGCGCGAGTACCTGGAGTGGCTGGAGCGCGTGATCGCCGATTTGCGCCAGGCCACCACTTACCCTGCGATTGTGCTGGGGGTGATCTTGTTGTTCATGATCTTCCTCTTCACGTTCGTCATCCCCGTCTTCTCGAACCTGCTCACGAAGCTAAACATCCCGCAACCGCTGCCCACGCGCATTGTTTTTGCCATCGGCGCCTTTGCCCAGAGCACCTGGTGGCTGTGGATCCCGTTGCTGCTGGCGCCGGTGTTGACGGTGACGGTGGGCAAGCGCTATTCGCCGCGCATCGCCTATGCCATCGACGTGGCCAAGCTGCGCCTGCCCGTCTTCGGCGAGCTCAACCTGATGCTGGCCCTCTCGCGGTTTGCGCACAACCTGTCCATCCTCTACCGTTCGGGCGTGCCCATCCTCTCCGCCCTGGAGTTGTGCCAGCGCGGGCTCATCGGCAACAAGGTCATCGAAAGGGCCGTCGGCAATATCGAGGCGGAGGTGAAGGTGGGCAATTCCATCGGCGATTCCATGCACAAGCAGCCCGTCTTCTCCGCGCTGCTGGTGCGGATGGTCGCCATGGGCGAGTCCTCGGGGAACCTCGATAGCGCCCTGGACAATGTGTCGGCCTATTACTCCGAGATCATCCCACGGCGCATCAAACGCGTCTTCAGCATTCTCGAGCCGGCGATGATGTTGTTTTTGATTTTCATGGTCGGCGGCGTGGCGCTGGCCATCTACTTGCCCATTATCTCGATGATGGGGGCGATCCACTGAACCCAGGTCCGGCTGCCGTGGACCAAAAGACAGACTAAAAGACGAACGTTATGAAGCTAACCGCAAGAGACTGCAGACTTGACTGCTTATCCCGCAGCGTTTCACCCACTGCGGGGCCGCCCGAGGCGGAACCGCGGACGGCGGCCGGGGCCGCTGGCCCGGACGGGCCGGGCGGGATGGGGGCTTCACGCTGCTCGAGATGATCGGCGTGCTGGCGCTGGTGATGATCCTGGCGGCGCTGGCGGCGCCGGCGGTGCTCCGGCAGATCGACAACGGCGTTTTGACTCAGGAGACCGCGAACCTCACCGCGATCAGCAACGCCATCGTGGTGCAATTGGTGCGGAGCAACAATATTCCCAGCCAGGCGACCTGGGCGCAGGCGGCGGCCAACTGGCTGACCATCCCGGTGAACAATGTCACGACCACGTCCCGGCACTACCAGCGGGCCTACCTGATTGACCCGGCGCTGAGCATCGGCGGAGGGGGATTGCCCTATACCCAGACGCCGGCGGGCACGCCCCGCCCGACCAATCCCCGGGTCATGGTGGTGTCATCGATCAGCAGCCCGCTGCCGGTGGTGAGCGGCACCACCAATACGTTCAATGACATCTGGAACACGGCCACCGGCAGCAAGCCGGCCAGTTGGACCAATTGGACCGGCGACCCGACCAGCGTGGTCATCCAGCGCATCAACCTCCAACCCCTGTTCCACCGGGTGGTCCTCTTCGATCGCGATACCAGCGCCAACGCCTCCCTCACTTTCTCCGTCAACGGCGTGGCCACCAACCCGGCCTCGGTCTATTGGGACTCCTATTATGTGGACGGCTCGGTGCTGGGGGAGTACACCAATTCCACGCCGCCGGCACTGCTGATCACGCAGATCATCAGCCATGACCTCGGGGGCGCTTTCGATAACGGCTCCTGGAGCGACCAGATCGGCTTCAGTCCGAACGCCAACGCGGTCGCGGTCCCGAACTCGCCGCTGAGTTTCCAGGACCTGGTCTATCAGTTCATCCTGTCGCCCTACCCGCCCAGCAAGAAAGGTGACAATACGATCGGAGTCGCCGACGCGTTTCTGGCCTACCTGAATGCTTACTCGTCGTGGGCCAACATGAGCCCGTGCTTCTCGTACCAGGGAAATGGCAACGACGGCAAGGTCATGGAGTATCAACTGATGAGCACGGTCTGCACCTGTTTCGGGGGCTCGGCCTGGGGTACTTGCGCCCTGGTGCCATAGTAATACGCGCCCTTCCACTGGACCACACCACCCGCCTATTAATTCTATGAAACTGCAACGCAGCACCCATGAAGCGAGCATTTTGACCTCAAACGGCCGGCTGCCCACCGGATCGCCCACCGAAAAACGCAGCGCCGCTGGCCTCCACCATCGCCGGTCCGCCTGGCCGGCGCCCCGCCGGCTGGCAGTCCGCGAGACGGCGCGAGGCAACGCCGGACCGCGCGGCGGGTTTAGCTTGCTCGAGATGATCGCGGTCCTGGCCGTGGTGCTCATCCTGGCCACGATCATTTTTTCCGCGACCACCTCGAACCTGACGGTGGCGTTTGCCAAACAGGAAAACGCCCAGTTGCAGGCGTTCGCCACCGCCCTCCAGAACAACGTGCTCCGAAGCCGATATATCCCCGGCACGACGGGAACGAATGTCTGGTATCAAGCCATCGCCAGCGAGCTGGGGGTCACCACGAACACGGTGCTCTATAACTTGCCCAATGCGAGATCGCCCCGGGTGCTCATGGTGGACCCGACCTGCGCGGTCGGCCCGAGCGGTGGCGGCCTGCCCTACAGCCAGGGGGTCGCCGGGTCCGTTTATCCGTCGAATGTGCGGGTGATGATCGTGTCGAGCCTGAGGCCAAACACGGCCTTGCCGGCGGCCGGGACCGATCCCACGAACTTCGCCAATGTCTGGGGCACCGTGGTGGGCGCGCTGCCCAGCACCGGTTTCACCGGCTGGAATCCCTACGACCTGGCCATCCAGCGGGTGAACCTGGCACCGTTGTTTGTGCAACTCCAATTGGAAAACTACCAGTCGTCCGACCAGGGCCAGTACACCATTGACACGAGTTCCCCCGCACAGGTGCCGCCCACCAACGGCCTTCAAGCCTATTACCTCCAAGGCACGGTCCTCGGGTTGATAACGGGAACCAACTCCGGGAACGCGACCAATGCGATGCTGGTCATGAACCGCGATTCGACCTATTTTTACGTGGCCCAGTCCTGGCAGAATACCCCGTTCGCCGCGAACAATTACGCTCCCGCCAGTGTCGCCGCCAACATGGTCAGTGTGAACCTGAACAACAACGAGGCGCTCAACCTGGCCCAGATGGTCAGTCTCTCGGCCACCATTTTTGCGTCGAGCCCCTATAACAACCACTCGAGCGCTGGCGCCACGCCGCCCTCGGTGGTGAACGCAATCAGCAACTATATGTACTGCTACATACCCTACGCGGCTTACGGGAACACCAACAACTGGCCCACCAGCGGGACGCTCTACCAGCAGGCGGCCGCCGCGCAGACGGCTTTGGGCAATGCCCTGAACAACCTCCTGAACGGGATCGCCGAGGGCCGATGCACGAACGGCGTTAGCCCGTGAGGCCCCGCCTTTCTGGCCCGGCCCGGGGGCAAGGGCCAGCAACCGAAGCCAGACCCGTGGAATCCGGGTCCGGCGACCGTTGCCGCTAGGGAACATTGTAGGGAGGAACTTATGAACCTAATCGCAAGAGATGGCAGGCTTGCCTGCTTCAACCGCAGGATTTCACTCACGCAGGGGCGCCGGGAGGCGGAGGCTCAGACGGTGGCCGGGGCCGCCGGCCCGAGCCGCCGCGAGCGGGGACCCGAAGGCGGCTCGACGCTGCTCGAGCTGATCGGCGTGCTGGGGTTGATTGCCGTCCTGGCGGCGCTGGCGATGCCGACGGTGCTGCGGCAGATCGATAACGGCGTCTTGTCTCAGGAGACCGCCAACCTCAACGCGATTAGCAACGCCATCGTCGTCCAATTGGTCCGGAGCAACAATATCCCCAGCCAGGCGACCTGGGCGCAGGCGGCCGCCAACTGGCTGACCATCCCGGTGGCCAACGTCACGACCACGTCCCGACACTACCAACGAGCCTACCTCATCGACCCGGCCCTGAACCTTGGGGGAGGCGGATTGCCTTATACGCAGACGCCGGCGGGCACGCCCCGCCCGACGAATCCCCGGGTGATGGTGGTTTCGTCCATAGCCGGCCCGCTGCCGGTGACCAGCGGCCCCACCAACACATTCGATGACATCTGGAACACGGCCACCGGCGTCAAGCCGACCAGTTGGACCAATTGGAGCGGCAATCCCGCCAGCGTGGTCATCCAGCGGATCAACCTCCAGCCCTTGTTCCACCGGGTCATCCTCTTCGATCGCGATCCCAGCACGAACGCCTCCCTCTGCTTCGCCGTCAACGGCGTGGCCACCAACCCGGCCTCGATCTATTGGGACTCCTATTATGTCGACGGCTCGGTCCTGGGGGAATACACCAATACTGCCTCGCCGGCGCTGCAGTGGACGCAGATCATCAACCGGGACCTCGGGAGCGCTTTCCAAAACGGCTTCTGGAGCGACCAAATCGGGTTCAGCCCGAACGCCAACGCGGTCGCGGTCCCGAACTCTCCGCTGAGCTTCCAGGACCTGGTCTATCAATTCATCCTGTCGCCCTACCCGCCCAGCAAGAAAGGTGACAACAGTATCGGAGTGGCCGACGCGTTTCTGGCCTACCTGAACGCTTACTCCTCGTGGGCCAACATGAGCCCTTGCTTCTCGTACCAGGGAACCGGCAACAACGGCATGGTCATGGAGTATCAACTGCTGAGCACAGTGTGCACCTGTTTCGGGGGTTCGGCCTGGGGCACTTGCGCCCTGGTGCCACAATAAGGCGGCCGGCCACGTCTGTGCCGTTAGGTCTGCGCTACGGCTGCGCTAGGCTTTGGGGGGCGCGGCCACCAGCGCGGCGCGAATGGTCTGCAGCAGCCGGGCGGCATCAAAGGGTTTGGCCAGGAACCCGTCCGTCTGAAGCCGGTCGACCTCGGCCATGGTGGCCGGGTCCGCCACGCCGGTCATAACGACCTTCCGGACCTCGGGAGCGAACTGTCGGATCGCCTCAAGGAGCCGGAGTCCACTCATCCGCGGCATCGCCACATCGGTAAGCACGAGGCGCACGTCGTGTTGGCGCCAGCGGAACAGGGTCAACCCCTCGAACCCATCGCTGGCCAGCAAGACCTGGTAGCCATATTGCTCGAGGGTCAAGCGCGTCGGCTGGCGAATATTCTCTTCGTCGTCCACCACCAAAATCCACTCACCCTGGCCGCACGGCAAGGCAACCTCGGCGGGCCCGGCCTCCGCGGGTGGGGGATCCGGGATGGCGGGAAAATGAATTTCAAAGCAGGCGCCCTGCCCCACGGCGCTTTGGACCTGGATGAACCCCCCGTGGTGCGTGACGATGCTGCGGACGTTGGACAACCCCAGGCCTGTGCCTTTGCCGGCCTCCTTGGTGGTGTAGTAGGGGTCGAAGATGCGGCCGAGGCTCTCGGAGGCGATGCCGATGCCAGTATCAACAATGGTCCAGACCACGTGCGGCCCCGGCTTAGCCTCGAGATGCGCCTGGGCAAAGCCCGGATCGAGCGTGGCGTTGTGGGCGGCGAGGGTGAGCACCCCGCCGTGGGGCATGGCGTCGCGGGCGTTGATGCAGAGATTGAGCAGCACCTGGTGGAGTTGGGTGGCGTTGCCGTTCACCAGGTGGAGATCGCGTGGCAAGTTGGTTTTGAGCCGGATGGATTTGGGGAAGGTCTCCTGGATCATCTGCGCCATCTCGCGCAAGAGATGCCGGGTCTGGATCGGACCTTTTTCCGTGTCGGTGCCCCGCGCGAACGTGAGCACCTGCTTGACGATCTCCGCGCCGCGCCGGGAACTGATCTCCACGGTATCCAGCAAGGAACGGCCCGCCGGACTGGACAACTGGTTGCGCAGCAAGGGCGCGGCCAGCATGATCAGGGCGAGGACGTTATTGAGGTCATGGGCGATGCCGCTGGCCAGGTGGCCGATGCTCTCCAACCGCTGGGCCCGCTGGAGGTGGGACTCCAGATCCAGCTTTTCGGTAATATCCAGATGCATCGCCAAAATGCCGGTGATGCTGCCAGCCGGTCCCCACACCGGGGCGGCGGACAGGAGCAAGCTCACCGCCACGCCGTCTTTCCGGCGGCGATTGGTCAGTTGCTCGCCCTGGATCGTCTCACCGCGCTGCACACGCTCCCACCGACGGCGCGACTCGCCGTGGTCCTCCGCCGCGGGGAAAGGCCATTCACCCCCGAGCACCTCCGCCGCCGACCAACCGAATATTCTTTCGGCGGCGGGCGACCACAGCCGCACTCGACTCGCGGTATCCATCAAGATGATCGCCACCGGCGAAGCCGCGAAGAGGGCTTCCAGGCGTTCCCGTGCCTCCCGCAACTCCGACTCGAGCCGGTAACGCTCGGTGATGTCTTGCTTGACGGCGATGAAGTGGGTAATCTGGCCACCGGCGTCGCGCACCGGCGTAATGGTGGCCTCCTCGATGAAGCGGCTCCCGTCCTTGCGTTTATTGGTGATTTCACCCCGCCAGACTTCACCGGCGAGGATGGTTCGCCAGAGCTGCTGGTAGAAGACGGGTGGGTGGCAGCCAGACTTGAGGAAGCGCGGGTTCTGACCCAGGACCTCCTCAACCGTGTAGCCGGTCAGGCGGGTGAAGGCGGGGTTAACCCAGGAGATATTCCCCCGCCGGTCGGTCATGAGGACGACATTGGCGGCCGCCTCCAAGGCGGCCTCACGCAGGCGGGACGCCGCCACGGTCTGGCGGCAAGCGGCCAGTTCGCTGCCCTCCTGGCTCGACTGCCGCAACGCCACGCGGAGGGCCTCCAGGTCCAGGCCGACCTCCCCGCCCACGGCCGCCCCCTCGGCGGCCGGCGCGGCCGCGGTCGCCCGCCGGCGGAGTGCCTCAACTCCCTGGCTGACACGGTCCAAAAGGTGTTCGAGGTCGGAGGCCATCATTCGTAACAGCTCTGCCGGTCCGGCGGTCTCTGGCCAGCCGGGCCAGGGGGAACCAGGCCGCCGAGCGATTCGATCTCCGCCAACGCAGCCTGCAATTCGAGGCTCAGCCGCTGGCCGTCGGCCACGGCCTCGCGGAGCCGCTCTTCGCTCTGGCGCAACGCCTCCTCGGCTTGCCGGCGGCCTTTCTGCTCGGCGGCGACCGCGAGCGCGCGCCGCACGGAGGGTCCGAGTTGGTCCAAGCGCTGCTTGGGCACAAAATCTGCCGCCCCGTGCTTGAGCGCCTCGATGGCCGTGCCCTCGCCGAGCGAACCGGAAACGAACAGGAACGGCACCTGCGGAAACTCGGCATGCGCCAGTTCCATGGCGGAAAGCCCGTCGTATTCCGGCAGCGAATAATCGGCGAGGATAACGTCGGGGCAAAAGTCACGAAGCTGCCGGCGGAAGTCACTTTCGGTCTCGACCCGAAGCACCGCCGGCACAAAGCCCTCCCGACACAACGCGCGCACCACCAGTTCGAAATCCGTGGGCTCATCCTCCAAAATCAAGACGCGCAACGGCGGCACCTGCCCGCGAAAACTGAGCGGGGAGTTTTCTTCCCCGCCCTCACTCCCCCGTTGGTCCGATTTCTTCATCGCTTACCGAAAGGTTGAAAGTTATTGACGCGCGCGACGTTTAGCAAGACCAACCATCCGCCGGGCATTGCGCGGCGCTTTCGCCTCGAGCACGAGTCAAACCACAGACGCCGGCGCCGCGGGCCGGGTTACGGGATTCGGTCCCGCAGCGACCGGCTTCGGACACCGCTCCCCTGCCCTGGGCCAATCCGCTTCAACCGCAGAAAGAACCGAATGGAGTCAACGGAGGCGAATGGTCTCAAGTCCCGAAGATCGAGAGCTGGCGTTGACTTCAGTCCCGAGCCAACGCACGGCGTTAGCGATCACGCGCAGCGGCTCGGCCTGCTGGTAAACCGGGTAGGTTTCGTGGCCGGGACGGAAATAGAAGACCCGGCCTTTGCCGATTTGCCACAGGCAACCACTCCGGAAGCGCTCACCCTTGTCCCAGCGCTCCTCGAACACCACCGCGTCGGGTGGCGGGACGTGGAAGGGCTCGTCATACATCTCGGTGTGAGCCACTTCCCAGTGAGCCGGGAGACCGGCGGCGATGGGATGTTGCGGCAGCAAGGTGGTGACGTGGGACGGCGCCCCGTCAGGACGGTAGGCCGGGAAGACGCAGATCGGCAAGGCCAGTCGCCAGACGTTGCCGGCGTGGGAAAGGGATGGGGTGAGTGGATCCTCGCGCTTCGGAGCTTGGTAGGTGGTAACCTCGTTCGAGTACTCCCACTGCGCCGCCGCCCGCTCGGCCGCCGGCACTTGGGCGATCGCATCGGACTTGGCGCGAGCCTGCATGAGGCGGACGAAGGGCTTGGACCAATGCGCGGAGTGCAACGCGATCAAGGCCAGTTTCCCCTCCTTGACCCGTCCGACAATCCGTTCGGCGCGAACGTCGGCAACCTCCGGTTGTCGGATGTGCCCCCACCAAATCACGACGTCCGTGGCTTCGAGGGTGGCCTCGTCCAGCCCTTGCTCGGGAGATCCCAGGTTTACCGCCTTTACGGTGAGGCCCGGTTGTGCGCCGAGAAACGCGGCGATGGTCTCACCCAGGAACTTGTCCCCGTAAGCTTGCTTCTGTTGGGGTTGTTGTTCATCCCANACCAAGACGCGGACCGGTTTGGTGGTCGCCACGGTAGGAGCGATCGGCTTATCCCCCATCAATTCCGCGACCTTGGGTTCGATGGCCTCGGCCCAAACGCGATGCCCCAGGGGCGTGGGATGTTCAAAGGCGTACATCGCCTCATGGCGCAGGACCCACCCCGCGTTCGTCCTCGCCACCGGCACGGTCGCCGAGTTAGCGGCGAAACCCCTGCGATCGCACAGAAACGCCAGGGTGATGAGTAGGATGGAAAACCAACCGGTGCTCCCATGGCGGTTCCGGGTTCTCTCCGTTCGGGTTTTCCACGGCGCCCAGCCGTTGAGGATAACTTCGTGTTTCATGTGTTGCGGGCAAGTCTACCGTTTTCCGACGCGTTGGACACGCTCTTTTTCACCGCAAGCTGCGACCCGCTCTTCGTCCCCAAAGGACTGGTCTGGCGTATCGCGGGCATTCCTGCCCGCAGGCGTCCAAACTACTGCGCCGCTCGTCTGCGGCCGCGCTCGCCGACTGGAAAGTCGGCGCTACGACGGGCCGGGGCGGCGCCGAGGGTTCAGGGCCTTGGGCGATTGCTCCAGAGGGCAACTTTTTGGGCGAGGGCCAGGGCTTCGGCATCACCGTGGACCATCCCAAAATAGGCGAAGGCGAGGGCAACCTCGGGATAATTCACGTTTTTGGGCTGGCCCATGAATATTTCCTTGCCGACCCCGGTGCGGGTGTTGCCTGCGACGGCCACCTCACCGGTCGGCTTGATACAGGTGCGTTGCCAGGCCATGGCGCGAACCAGGGCGGCGTCCAGGTCCGGATCGGGCAGGTAAAACACGAGCACTTGGGCCATGAGGAGGGAGACCGCGTTGTAGCTGGAATCCCGGCCACCATTCTCGATGAAGACCCCATCGGCATCGCGCCGCGCCATCGCCACCGCAACGAGCTTCCGCGATGACGCTTTGAGTTGGTCGTCCTCCAGGATGAGGCCACACAGGCCGAAGGCTTTGGCGGCGATGAACATCCGGTTGGCCGTGTGTCCGGCTTTGAGAATGATGCCGTCGTAGCCCTTTTGAATAAAGGCGCAGGCGCGGCGCAGGCGTGGCTTCAGGGCAGTGATGCGGTCGTGGAAATGGCCTTCCATAGGCGAGGCCTGCACGACCAGGATCGCATGGGCCAACTCCTGGAGATAAAAGAATGCCGTCTCCACCCGCTCCGGGAGGGTGGGAGGATGCGTGGCTTCGGGCTTCGGGTTGGAAAGGAAACCGCCGTCCTCGACCTGGTGGGCGAAGGTGGCTTCGATGGACTTCCAGGCGGCATCGGCACGCGCCTCGTCCCCGGCGACGACCGCACTGATTAACATCCAGCAACCGCCGCGCTGCATCCCCGCCTCAAACCACCGACCTTGCTGCGACTGAAACCCGATGAAGCCCTGCGCGTCGGGCACGCCCCGATTGGTAACCAGTCCGGATACCTCAGGCGTCGGCAGCTTCCGCAGCAACTCATACTCGGAGGCGAACGTGGAAGCGCAGACACTCGGCCCCACCGCCGAAACGGTGAGCGAGAGGAGGAGGATGAAAAGCGATTTCATTTAGGTGAGCAGACGATGGTGATTTTCTTAAGGCTGAACGGCTGTATGGGCGACACCATACGATTGAAATGATGGGGCCGATATACCTCAAATGAGGTATGAGGCCCCCGCCCTTTAATAGGCGCCACGGCGCTAGCCCCTGGCACCGGCAAGCGCGCCGCATGATACTCAGGAAAGCCCTCGAACCGGAGCTTAAGCCACCGGCGCCCGTTTTTTTTTAATGCTCCGCGGCAACCTGTTTTCTTATTGCCGGATGGGGCCGGGTGAGCGCATCTTGGGAAAGCCCACCCCGGCGTTACCCCGGGGCGACGATCAGGTCAACGCCGGGGCCAAGCGGCGAGGCCTAAGGTTCCGCGCGGTCGCTCCGCCAGCGGGAAACGACGGTCCGAACATGAACGTGAAGCGTGCTTCATCCGACGCCGACGCAATCCCGCCCCCGGGGGATTCGGGCGCTGGTCGTCGGCATCGGGGGTTGAGCGATGTGTCGATCGGGACGCAGCTACGGGTGGGCCTGGGACTGATCCTGGTCTTGGTGATCGCCCTCGGCGTGCTGGCCTGGATCGAGACGAATCGCCTGTGGCAGCAGACTTCGAATCTCTACCTCCACCCCGTTCAAATCCGCCGGTCCATCGGCAAGCTAGAGACCGGGATGCTGAACATGTTGCTGCATGAGCGAGACATGTTCCTGGCCCGAACCAACCAGGAGGCTGCGACCGCCTTGTTGCGCCAAATGGAAGGCGAGAAAGACGGCACCATGCGGCAGTTCACCCTTTTGAACGAGCATTTCCTCGGCCCGCGGGACGACCTCACGGCCCTGAATTCCCAGTTTACGAAATGGAACCTGATCTACGATGAGACCATCCGGTTGCTACGGGAGGACCGGACCGCCGAGGTCGAGACCCGCCTCGCGCCCGGCGGGATCCAACACGCGCAGGCGGAGATCGTCCGGAGCTGGCTCGAGCGCATCGACGACCGCGCCCGCGACCAGGCTGAGCAGTTCTACCAAGTGGCCAAGCATCAGAACGACTCCATCAACCGCCAACTGGCGCTCTTCGTCTCGGTGATCCTGGGCCTGTCCTGGCTGGTCGGGTGGGCGCTGATGGCCCAGATCAAACGGCCGATGGCCGAGTTGGTGGCGGTGACGGAGCAGTTTCGGAGCGGCAATCTGAGGGCGCGCAGCCGCTACGATTCTGCCAACGAGTTCGGCGCGCTCTCGACCTCGTTCAACGGCATGGCCGACCGGATTCAAACGGAAATGGAGATCAGCGAGAGCTCGACGCATCTCGCCCGGGTGATGCTCCGGGAGGAAGCGGCGGATAAGTTCTGCCGCGAGCTGCTCAAGGAACTGCTGCAGCGCACTGGTTCACAGGTGGGGGCGGTCTATTTCTTAAACGAATCCAAAACCGCCTTCGAGCATTTTCAGTCCATCGGACTGGGGGCCCGGGCGCGGCCCGCGTTTTCCGCCACCGACCTGGAGGGCGAGTTGGGGGTGACTTTGGCGACGGGCCAGATCCAGCGCACCACCAACATCCCCGCCCAAACCCGCTTTGCCTTCATCGCCGTCAGCGGAGAGTTCACGCCGCGAGAAATCATGACCATTCCCGTGGTTTCCGGTGACACCGTTTCGGCCGTGATTTCGCTGGCCAGCGTCCGCGGCTATGACGCGTCGAGCGTCCGGTTGGTCAACGACACCTGGAGCGTGCTGACGGCCCGCATGAACGGCGTGCTGGCGTTCCGGAAGATCCAAGGTCTAGTCAACGATCTCGAAAACCAGAACCGTGCGATCCAATCCCACCAGCGGGTGTTGGCCGAACAAGCCAGCACGCTCATGGCACAGAACAGCGAGTTGGAGATGCAAAAGCGCCAACTCAACGAGGCCAACCGCCTCAAGAGCGCCTTTCTCTCGAACATGAGTCATGAGGTGCGCACCCCGCTCAATTCGGTCATCGTCCTCTCGGGCGTGCTGAACCGTCGGCTGGCGAACCTCATCCCGGCCGAGGAATATGGCTACCTGGGAGTCATCGAACGCAACGGCAAGCACCTCCTCTCGCTCATCAACGACATCCTTGATCTCTCGCGCATCGAAGCCGGCCGCGAGGAAGTCAGCGTGAGCCCATTCTCCGTTGGGGAACTGGCGGATGAGATCGTGGCCATGATCGGGCCGCAGGCGCGGGAGAGGGGCCTTACCCTCCGCAGCCTGGTTCCGACTGATCTCCCGCCCCTCACCAGCGATCCCGACAAATGCCGCCATATCCTGCAAAACCTCGTCGGCAACGCGGTGAAATTCACCGAACAGGGCCAGGTCAGCATCACCGCCGAGCTGACCGCTTCAGCGCAGCGACCGGAGTTCCTTATTTCCGTCGCGGACACCGGCATCGGCATCGCCGCCGACGCGCTCCACTACATCTTCGACGAGTTCCGCCAGGCCGATGACAGCACCTCGCGGAAATATGGCGGCACGGGTTTGGGCTTGGCCATCGCCAAGCGCTACGCCCTCCTGCTGCAGGGCGACATCACGGTCGAAAGCACCCCCGGAAAAGGCTCGACCTTTACCCTCCGGCTGCCTCAGGCNGCGAGGTGGCCCCAGGCGGCTCCAGCGGTGGAAAGTGGGACGGGACCAGCCGAGGGGCCTGCCGGGCGGACGCCNGCCACGGTGGGTCTGGGCCGGCGCATCCTGGCGGTGGCGGACAACGACTCGGCGATCCGTGAGCCATCGCCCGGGGCGATCGAGTCACCGCCCACCCGCCGCCGGGGGGCGCGCCCCGGCAAGCCCCTCGTGCTGGTGGTGGAGGACAACGCCGACAACCGCCGCACCGTCCGGGCCTTGCTGAAAGACCACTATCAGATCCTTGAAGCCGAAGACGGCAGAGCGGGCCTGGAGCAAGCCCGGAGGCACCAACCGGACATCGTCCTCATGGACATCGCGCTCCCGATCCTGAACGGGTGGCAAGCCCTCGAGGCGATGCGCCAGGATGGGAAGCTGCGGCACATTCCGGTGATTGCCCTGACCGCCAAAGCCATGAGCGGCGACCGGCAGACGGTCCTGGCCAACGGCTTCGACGGCTACCTGTCCAAGCCGATTGATGACACCACACTCCGCCGAACGCTGCAGGAAATCCTGGACCGCGAACCGTTATGAACATCCTAGCCATCGACGACCATGCGGACAATCTGGTGGTGGTGAAGGCCATCGTGCGGGACGCGCTGCCCGAAGGCACGGTTTGGACGGCCGCGGACGGCCCCCGGGGCCTCGAACTGGCTCGCGCGGAGGACCCGGATGTGATCCTGCTCGACATCGTTATGCCAGGGATGGACGGCTTCGAGGTCTGCCGCCGGTTGAAAGCGGACGATCGGTTGCGCTCGATACCAGTGGTATTCCTGACCGCCAACCGGACCGATCGGAAGAGCCGCCTCGAGGCCTTGGAAGCCGGCGCGGAGGCGTTTCTGGCCAAACCGGTTAACGAGGAAGAGTTGGTGGCCCAGGTACGGGCCATGGCCAAGCTCAAGGCGGCCAACCGCCGGCAGGAGGCGGAGAAGGCGCAGCTCGCGGCGCTGGTCGGCGAGCGCACCCGTGAGCTCGAGTTGGAGTTAGCCGAACGCAAACGGATCGAGGAGCATATTCAACAACTCAACCGGGAGTTGGAACAACGAGTGAGCCAGCGCACGGCGCAACTCGAGGCCGCCAACCAGGAACTGGAGGCCTTCGCGTACTCGGTGGCGCACGACCTGCGCGCCCCGCTGCGCGCGGTCGATGGGTTCGGGCAAATCCTCAGCGAGCACAGCGCCAGCCAGCTCGATCCGGAGGGGTTGCGGCTTTTGGGGGTCATCCGGCGCGAAACGGCCCGCATGGGCCAACTCATCGAGGACTTGTTGCGGTTCTCCCGGGTGGGGCGTTGCCCGATGACCGCCGCGGCAATCGACATGACCGCCTTGGCGTCGGCGGTGTTTGCGGAGTGCGCCGCGGAAGCCTCCGAGCGAAAGGTCCGTTTCCACCTGAGCCCGTTGCCGCCCGCCAGGAGCGATCCGGCGATGATCCGCCAAGTGCTGGCGAACCTGCTCTCCAATGCCATCAAGTACACCCGGCCGCGAGCCATCGCGGAAATCGAAGTAGGCGGCCGAACGGAAGCCAATGAGAATGTCTACTGGATCAAGGACAACGGCGTTGGCTTCGACCTGAAACAGAGCGGGAAACTGTTTGGGGTNTTTCAACGGNTGCACAGCGCGCGNGACTTCGAGGGCACCGGAGTCGGGCTGGCCCTGGTTCAGCGCATNATTCACCGGCACGGGGGCCGGGTTTGGGCGGAAAGCAAGCCCAATCAAGGGGCGTGTTTTTATTTTACCTTATGAAGATCCTGGCCATTGATGACATAGACGACAATCTGATCGTGCTGCAGGCCGTCGTGCGCGATGCCCTTCCCGATTGCGTGGTCTTAACCGCCCGCAACGGCCCTGAGGGCATCGCCNTGGCCCGCGTCGAGGACCCGGACGTGATCCTGGTGGATGTCGTGATGCCGGGAATGGACGGTTACGCGGTCTGCCGCCAATTAAAGGCCGACGAGCAGTCACGTGGGATCCCCGTAGTGTTCTTAAGCGGGTTGGCCAACGACTGTGAAAACCGCCTCAGCACCTCGCAGGCGGGCGCCCAAGGATTCCTGACCAAGCCGGTGGACGCCGAGGCGCTGGTGGCGAAGATCCGCGCCATGGCCCAGCTCAAAACCACCAACCGCCTGCCCCAAATTCCCCTTGTCCCCTAACTTTCTCTTTGACTTCATGGGCCCAACTTGATATCCTGCGCCAATAATGAGTGAGACCGGAGCCGATTTTCTCGCTCGCCCGTTTGGCTGCTTCAGGCCGTGCGAGCGTGGAGAATTCGTTTGCGCCCCAGGATTCGTAACCCTATTCAACCCCATGAAACTACTCTCGTTCCTCACCAAAGCCCTCGGCCCAGCCCTCTGGTTAGCCTTAGGGATAATCTGCATTCCGGCTCTGGGCGCTCAACCCCAACTCTCGCCCGGTCGCTCAGTCGGACTGCGGCCGCTGGCTCCGTCGGCCATCCCCGACACTGGGACCTTTTGGTTGCTGAAGGGTGGGGATGGGAGCGGCACCTCGCCGCCGCTGCCCGCCCTTCCGCCGATACTCAAGCGGCTCAACCTCCCGGTTTACAATCTGGGGGGAGGCACCCTGGTGATCGATGACACGAGCGTGAATTATGCGGCGCTGGCAGGCCTCGCGCGCGCCGCGGCTGCATCGGGAGCTATAGCCACGTCCTCCAGTCTCTCGATCCCCCTGCCGGGTGACGGGGACCCCGGCGATGGCGGCGACGGTGACACCAACAATGTCCCCTTCGTTTGCAACTACATTTTCAACACGAACGGTCTCTGGCTGGAACTCACGAATGTGGCCAACGGCATGACCGGTTTGAATCTCCATAACGCCACCAACTCGGTCTATGCGATCTGGAGCACGACGAATCCCCTGGCGGGTTGGCAGGTGGAAGCCGAGGTGTGGCCTTCGAATTCGCTCGTGATGCCGATCACCTTTCCGACGCTGAGCCGCCCCATTCTGCTAATGCGGGCAGAGGACTGGACCGGCGTTAACAGCTATGGGGATGGCCTCCCCGATTGGTGGAACTGGCTCTATTTCGGCAATCTGAGTCAATCGGCCACGAATCTGGACAGCCAGGGAAACACGCTCCTTTACGATTACACCAACGGCCTGGATCCGAACGTCATCGCCTTCTCACTCTCCGCGACGAACCGGTACGTGAATCAAAGTGCGGCGCCGCTGCAGGTCGCTCTCCAGGCGGGTACGCCGAGCTATTACGCGGTGCTGGTCAACGATACCAACCCAGCCGACGCCAACTGGCAGCCCTACTCGGGAACCAATCTCACGGCGAATCTGGCCTCGGTGGATGGGGTCTATGCGGTGTCGGTAGGCCTGCGCGGGCTGCCGTCGTTCGGGCGGCAGACCTGGCAAACGGTGCAACTAATCCGCGACACCGTGCCGCCAACGGTGGTGATCACCGCCCCGCAAGGGCCCAGCACGGCCCGGCCTACCATTCAGTTGCAAGGCTACGCCACCGAACCTCTCTCCGCCGTCAGTTATGACCTCACCAATGCCCTGGGATCGGTGAGTCGCCAGCCGGGGTACGTGAAACAGCAATACCTGGATCCGACCTTGATCGCCTTCACCACTAACTGGATTCAATGCTACGACATTGACCTGGCCGCCGGGTTGAATCGGATCACCTTGCGGGCGACGGATTGGGCCGGCAACACCACCACCACCAACTTCAATCTCACGCTGGACTATTCGACGGCGACCAACCCGGTGGTACAGGTCGTTTGGCCGCCCAACGGCGCGCAGATTTGCGCCGGCACCTTTACGTGCCGGGGCACGCTGGACGACCCCACCGCCACCGTTACGGGGCGTATCACGGACACCAATGGGAACGTCAACCTCGTGAGCGGAGCGGTGGGAAGGGACGGGAATTTCTGGGTGGAAAACCTGCCGCTAAACGGGGCAGCCAATGTC
>TBL_comb47_HYPODRAFT_10003892_pt1 | contig 17426 bp, 14 predicted proteins | sample TroBogypolimnion_40_FD_10682 | JGI IMG/M metagenome (IMG submission 10682)
CAACGCGGCGAACCAAATTGCTCAAGCCGGCCGCGCGCCAGTCGCGCGCGAGCCATTTGCCGAAACCCTTGTCGTTGTCCGTCGGCGCGCGGAACAATTGCAACCCCGGTGCCGCAGAGGCGTCCGCCGCCAGCATTTCGTGGCCGCCAAATCTGAGCGAAGTCAACGCCCCCGCCGCGCGGCTGAACGCGGCGGAAAAATTCGTGCCGGAAATTTGCACGATGTCATTTGTCGAAAACAGTTCCAGCGGCGGAATTTTTTCGGAAGCGGCTTTACCCGCCGGAGTTTTCACGGGCAAAGCAAACTGCTGCCATGCGACTTCACGGCCGGACGGATTTTCCTTCGTGAAGATACTGACCCGCAGCCAAAATTCTTCGCCGGGTTTTGCGTCGGTAATTTTTTCAACCGGAATTTTTACCACCACCGATTTTGCCGGCTCGCAAAACACCGGATCCAAAACCCCGCCTTGGTCAGCTTTGCCATCGCTGGTTTCAACGACCCAACCGATGTGGTAATTGGTCAAATTCAGGAATGAATTTCGATTTGTGATTTTTACACCGGTTTTTCCTGGTTTCAAATCCACGGCTTCAATCCTGACTGGCTGATAAACTTTTTTGACCTCCCAATATTTCGGGAACGGCTCGCGTTCGGCGCTCACCAGTCCTTTGATGGCAAAGCCGCCGTGGTTCGGCATGTCGCCAAAGTCGCCGCCGAATGCGGTGAAAACTTTTCCGTCCGCCGCACGCTGGTGCAGACCCTGGTCGCACCATTCCCAGATGAAGCCGCCGAGCATCCTTGGATTGGAATAAATCTCGTTCCAATATTCCTGCAAGTTGCCGACGGCATTGCCCATCGCATGGGCGTATTCGGTTGCAAGCACGGGACGCGCATCGTTTGTGCGTTGCGCGATGGCTAGCAGCTTGTCCCAGCGCAGATTCCAAGGATCGTCAGGCTTGGCGTAAGTTTCCATCGTCAGCCGCGGATAAAAACGGCCAATGATATCAACGGTTTTCGGCGCATCGGTTTCCGTCTGCGCACCTTCGTAATGGACCGGCCGCGTCGGATCGAACTCATGCAGCCAGCCGGAAACCGCCGCGAAGTTCGGGCCGTAGCCGGATTCGTTACCCAGGGACCAGATGATGACGCTCGGATGGTTTTTATCACGCTCCGCCAGGCGCTGCGCGCGGTCGAGAAACGCGCCGGTCCAGCGCGGATCATTCGCCAACGAACCGCGCGTGCCGTGCGTGCAGATGTTCGCCTCGTCCAGAACGTAAATGCCATGGCGGTCGCACAACTCATACCAGCGCGGGTCGTCGGGATAATGGCAGGTGCGCACGGCGTTGACGTTTGCCTGTTTCATCAACGTGATGTCCTGCACCATGCGCTCCGTCGTCAATGCGTGGCCGGTGTCCGGATCCATCTCATGCCGGTTCACGCCGCGGAGACGGATGGGTTGACCGTTGATGAGAAATTGTCCGTCGCGGATTTCAATTTTGCGGAAACCAATCTGGCAACTGTCCGCCTCGATCACGTTTCCATTTTCGTCGTTCAATGTCAGCACGAGGTTGTAAAGATTGGGCGTTTCCGCCGTCCACTTTGCCGGATTTTTCACGGTGGCTTCGAGCCACGCAAATTTTGGTTCGCCGCGCTGCGGCGTCCGCTCGTCGAGGATTTTTGCACTGAAGCCAGGGTTCAAAATCTCCGCCGCGTCGTGGCTCAACTCATTCGTGAGAACCGGCTCGCCCTTCGCGTCAAAAAGTTGCGCCCGCACCGTCCAGTTTGACAGCGAAAGATTCTTTGCCGCCAGCTCCGGTTTGATTTGCAGCGTCGCGTTGCGGTAATCGGAATCCAAAACCGTCCGGACGGTGAAATCGCGGATGCGCGCGGCGGCGGTCGAGTAAAGATAGACCGGCCGGAAAATCCCGCTCATGCGCCACATATCCTGATCTTCCAGATAGCTGCCATCCGACCAGCGATACACTTCCACGGCGATTTGGTTTGCGCCGGGCTTCACGAAATCCGTCAAGTCAAATTCCGCCGGCGTGCGGCTGTCCTTGCTGAAGCCGATGCGCACGCCGTTGACCCAGAGGTAAAACGCGCTGTCCACGCCGTCGAAATGGATGAACACGCGGCGACCGTCCCAATTTTCCGGCAGCTCGACGGTTTTACGATACGAACCGACCGGGTCGCGCTGCGCGAACGCCGTCCAGTTGGTCGGCGGCTCGCCTGTCACGCGCGGCGGGTCAATCGTGAACGGATAGCCGGAGCCGAGATAAATCGGCGTGCCGAAGCCTTTCATCTCCCAGTTCGACGGCACGTCTATGTTGGTCCAGGCCAAATCGTCAAAGCTGGTTTCAAAAAAGTTGGTTGGGCGCTCGCCCGGATTTCCCACCCAGTGAAATTTCCATTCGCCGTTCAGCGACAAATAAAACGGCGACTTCGTGAAATCATCCTTCACGGCCGCCTGGACTGATTCAAACGGAACAAACGTCGCGCGCGGCGGTTCGGTGTTGATGTGCAGCACCTGCTCGTTCTCCCAGTCCGGCGCATTGGCAAAGGCGACTGCTGCTATGGAAATGAAAAGGAGGCAAGCGAGGGAACAACCGAATTGATTCCGCAACTCGACTCGCTTGGTTTGCTCCGGTTCAGGTTCCATGGTGTGCCGGAAGTTCTACGCTTTTTGACCGGAACAAGCAATCACCTCGGTGACGCTGGCGCTTTTCCAAAGTCTTTCGGCGGTTTTTAGATGACTCGTCGGGCTTGGATAAGTTACAAGAAAGCCGCACACTCAAGCCAATCCGACCATGGAACGAATCTTCGCCACTTATCTGATCGAAACGCCGCTTGCCTTGGAGAAAGCTGCCGCGTCGCTGGCGGGCGAACAATCGTCGGGCACGTTCGTAGCCGTGCCGGGTGAAACGGAGGAGTTGAAACAGCGCTTCGCCGCGCGCGTGGAAAAAATCACGCCGCTTGAGACAGTCACTTCCCCGAGTTTGCCAGGCGCGAAGTCCACTCCGGGGAAATTTCAGCAGGCTGAAGTCGTCATTTCGTGGTCGCTCGAAAACATGGGCTACAACCTGCCGACGCTGATCTCGACGATTCAGGGAAATCTCTATGAGCTTTCGCAGTTCACCGGCCTCAAGTTGATGGACGTGGAGTTGCCACCGTCCTTCGCCAGCCATTTTCGCGGGCCGAAATTTGGCGTGGCCGGTTGCCGTAAGTTGACGAAAGTCGAAGGTCGTCCACTCATCGGAACGATTATCAAGCCGAGCATCGGCATGTCACCCCGGCAGACGGCGGAACTGGTGAAGGTTTTGTGTGAGGCAGGAATTGATTTTATCAAGGACGACGAACTTATGGCGGACCCGCCGCATTCGCCGTTTGACGAGCGCGTGGACGCCATCATGCGCGTCATCAACGCCCACGCCGACCGCACCGGCAAGAAGGTGATGTATGCCTTCAACGTCAGCGACGAACTCGACGCGATGCAGCGGCATTACGAGAAGGTGGTGAAGTCGGGCGGCACATGCGCGATGATTTCGCTGAACAGTGTCGGCTTGAGTGGAGCGAAGAAGATTTGCGACCTCGGCGCGCTGGCGATTCACGGCCATCGCAACGGCTGGGGAATGTTGAATCGCCATCCATTGCTCGGCATTGAGTTTCCCGCGTATCAAAAACTCTGGCGGCTTGCGGGCGTGGACCAGCTTCACGTCAACGGCATCGCCAACAAATTCTGGGAGAGCGATGATTCGGTGGTGCGTTCCATCGAAGCGTGCGCCAAGCCGCTACTCGGTGGCATGTCGGTTTTGCCCGTGGTTTCCTCTGGTCAATGGGGCGGGCAGGCGCCGGAAACATTTCGCCGCACGCAGACGGTGGACCTGCTTTACATGGCCGGCGGCGGCATCATGGCGCATCCGGACGGCCCGGCGGCGGGCGTGCGCTCATTGCAAAAATGGTGGGAAGCCGCGGTCGAAGGACTGACGCTGGAACAGGCGGCGGCAAAATATCCCGAGCTGAACAAATCGGTGGAAAAATTTGGCGCGAAGAGCCGATGAGTAAATTGCTGCTCACATTTTACGGCGACGACTTCACCGGCTCGACGGATGCGCTGGAGCAGCTCACGCTTGCCGGCATCCACGCCATGCTGTTCATCGAGCCGCCGACGCCGGCGCAACTAAAACGATTCCCAAGTTTGCAAGCCGTCGGCGTTGCCGGCCTGACGCGATCGATGACGCCCAACGCGATGATGCGCGAATTAAAGCCCGCGTTCAAAAAACTCAAAGCCCTCGGCGCGCGACATGTTCACTACAAGGTTTGTTCCACTTTCGATTCCTCGCCGGCCATCGGCAACATCGGACGTGCAATGGACGTGGGTGCCGAGATTTTCCCCGCGCCGTTCGTGCCCCTGCTGGTCGCCGCGCCTGCTCTGGGACGTTACACGGTTTTCGGCCAGCACTTCGCACGTTATGGCATCGGCAGCGCAGGCGAGATTCACCGGCTCGATCGGCATCCGTCCATCAGCCGGCATCCCGTCACGCCGATGACCGAGGCGGATTTGCGGTTGCATCTGGCCAAGCAGACGAAAAGGAAAATCGCGCTGTTCGACATCTTGAAAGTGACGCTGCCGGAAAATGAGTTCCGTGCCGCGTTTAAAAAAATTCTCGCCAGCAAACCGGACGTGGTTTTGTTCGACGCGCTTTCGTTGGACCACCTCGCGCACATCGGTGGGTTGCTGGAAGGTTTTGCGGATGCCAAACGCCCTTTGTTTTCCGTCGGTTCCTCAGGCATTGAAGCGGCGCTTTCCTCTCATTGGTCTGCAGGAGACGACGTGAGGAGTCTCAAATCTAAACCCGGAAGTTTGAGACTCGTTACCTCGTCTCCTACAAAACAAATTCTCGTTGGCTCGGGCAGTTGCTCGCCGGTGACGAGCGGACAGATCGCCTGGGCCTTGAAGCACGGCTTTGCCGAAGTGGCGCTTGATGCCGGTGCCTTGGCGGCAAAAGCATCCGGAAACGAAATTCGCCGCGCGACGGAAGCTGCGGCAATACTGTTGCGCGGCGGCCGGAGCGTGATCGTCCACACGACCCGTAGCGGATCAGATAAACGCATCGCTGCGAATCTGAAAAGCAACACCGCAACGATTCTCGGCACCGCACTCGGCAAGGTTCTGCGCGGCGCACTGGAATTGGCCAAAGTCCAACGCCTGTGCATCGCCGGCGGTGACACGTCGAGCTTTGCCGCGCGGGCGCTGGGCATCGAGGCGCTGGAGATGGTCGCGCCGCTCACGCCGGGTGCGCCGTTGTGCCGCGCGTTCGCGCAGGGATCGCCGGCGGATACATTGGAAGTGGTGTTCAAGGGCGGGCAGGTCGGTGTGGAAAGTTATTTTGGCATCGTGAAGAGTGGGAAGGCTTAGTTTGGGCTGCGCGGCAGCGCCGCCGGAATTGGTAAGGCGGAGCTGCTGCCCAGCCTAGTTCTCAAAATTTTATGAAACGCAAGAAACTCGGATTGATTCACACCTCGGCCACGCTCGTGCCGGTGTTCGCGGCACTGTGCAAAGAGAAGTTACCGAATGTGGACGTCTTTAACATTGTGGATGATTCGCTAGTGAAAGGCATCCGCGAGGCGGGACGCATCACGCCGACCATTGAAATGCGCGTCGCGGGTTATCTGACATCAGCGGCATATGCTGGTGCGGACTACATCATGGTCACGTGCTCATCCATTGGCCCGGCGGTGGAAGCGGGCGCAAAGGGGATTCCAACACCCGTGCTCCGCGTGGATTTACCGATGGCAGATAAAGCCGTTGCCACCGGCAAACGCATTGGCGTCATCGCCACGCTTTCCACCACGCTCGACCCGACGCTGGAATTGATTGAACGCCGCGCGGCGTTGGCCGAAAAGAAAATTCTACCAACTTCCAAGCTCGTCGAAGGCGCGTTCGAGGCGCTGATGAGCGGCGACGCGGCGACACACGATGCGAAGGTCGCGGCGGCGCTGAAGGCATTGTCGCAGCAGGTGGACGTGATTGTGCTGGCGCAGGCTTCGATGGCGCGCGTGGTGGACACGCTCGCGCCGGAGGACAAGCGCGTGCCGATTCTGGCCAGTCCGGGCATTGCGGTGGATTATCTGGCGACGGTTTTGTGAAAATGTAGGAGCCGAGGTGACGAGGCTCTAACTATGGGAGAATGATTTGGATTGAGCCTTCTGACGTCGGCTCCTGAGAAAAAATGTATCCGCTGGCAAAATTTGAATTGGGAATGATTTTGATGGTTTTGATTGCTATCATTCCAGGCTGGCTGATGGATAAACCTGATGTGTGGCATCCGGCAGCGGTCATTGGGACTGCTACCTTGGCGATTTCGCTTCGCTTCTCCAAACGCTTTCGCGGCTACCAGTTCACCGCCTGGATCATCGCCGTGGTCACGGCGGCGATGATTTATCCGGCGCACTTTCTGCATGTCGGCGACTTCGACATGAAGAACAAATGGGTCATGCTCATTGCGATTCAGCTCGTGATGTTCGGCATGGGCACGCAGATGAGTTTGTGCGATTTTGCGGGCGTCGCCAAAGCGCCGCGTGGCGTGTTGGTCGGCATCCTCTGCCATTTCTCCGTGATGCCGCTGGTCGGGCTCACGCTCACCAAGATCTTTCATTTCGAACCGGAGATCGCGGCGGGCGTCATCCTGATCGGGTCGTGCTCGAGCGGGCTGGCTTCAAACGTGATGGCCTACATCGCCAAATCCAATCTCGCGCTCTCGGTCACCGTCACGGCGGTGACAACAATGATTGCACCGTTCATGACCCCCCTGTGGATGAAGCTGCTCGCCGGCACGATGGTCGAGGTGAAGTTCTTCAATATGATGGTCGAGATCGTCAAAATCGTGCTCGTGCCGATCGGTGCGGCGCTGCTGCACGATTATTTGAAACACGCGTCATCGCGCGGACGGAAAATTGTTTGCGCCATCGCCGCGTTCGCCGCCGCGTGGCTGGTGTTTTTGAGCTGCGGCGGCTGGGTGTTTTTACAATCGCATTTTGCGGACGGCGCGCTCACGGCGATTGCGCTCGGCGGATTTCTGTTGAGCGCGTTTGTCATCGGCGCGGCGTATCACGCGGTGGCGACGCGGCAGCCGTGGCTGGACAAATTCATGCCCACGCTGGCCATCGTGGGCATCCTCTATGTCACGGCCATGACCACGGCGTCGGGGCGCGACAATCTGCTCAAGGTCGGCGCGCTGCTGTTCCTCGCGTCGGTGCTTCACAACACGGCGGGTTATTTCTTCGGCTACTTTTTGAGCCGCGCGGCGGGGCTGGACAAAAATTCCGCGCGCAGCATCGCGTTCGAGGTGGGCCTGCAAAACGGCGGCATGGCGTCCGGCCTGGCGAACGCGATGGGCAAGCTCGGCACGGTCGGGCTGGCGGCGGCGATCTTTATTCCGTGGATGAACATCAGCGGCTCGGTGCTGGCGAATTACTGGAGCAAACGGCCGGTGAAAGTTGAGCGCGTGGAATCGGGCAAAAGTCCGTTCAAAAACCCCGCCAGGAAAAACTGAAAAACACCTTGTCGGATCACCTCAGAGGTGAAGCGTCCGGTCCGATTTTGAATGGCCGCAAAAGATCAAACCGTTTCCCCGTTCTTTTTTCCCTTCGCCGCCCGCCGCTGCTCCGCGAAAAAACTCTGCAGCAATGCCCGGCATTCCTCCAGCCGCACGCCGGAGGTGATCTCGCACTGGTGGTTCAGCGTGGGAAATTGCAGCAGATTCAAAGCACCGCCGGCCGCGCCGCCTTTCGGATCGCCCAGCCCGAACACCACGCGCGCCAGCCGCGTGTGCACGATGGCTCCGGCGCACATCGGGCACGGCTCTTTCGTCACATACAGCGTGCAGTCGGTCAGGCGCCAGTCGCCCACGGCCTCCTCGGCCTGCGTGAGCGCGAGCATCTCGGCATGGGCCGTGGCGTCCTTGAGCAGCTCGACCTGATTGGCGGCGCGGGCGATGATCCGGCCTTCGCGCACGATCACCGCGCCGACGGGCACCTCGTCCGCTTCGTAGGCTTTCGCCGCCTGGCGCAGGGCTTCGCCCATGAAATAGTCGTCGCTGTGCAGGTCAATGATGGGGTCGTCATTCATCTTTTAAATTGCAGGAGCCGACGTGAGGAGGCTCTAACCATTTTTTTATTCGAAGCCCTTTCACGCCGGTTCCTGAGAAAGACTCTTCCAGCGTCCATTCATTCCGTCCGTCCGCATGACAATGGCAATGCGCCGCGAAGAAGCCGCCGCGATACTGCCAGAACCACGGCCAGATTTTCTCCCGGTCGGTCTGCGGAATGTTCAGCGACGGAATTTTTTCGCGCGGGAAAAATTCAAAGCGGCCTTCCGCCATCGGCGGCGGGAGCGATTTCAATTTCACCTTCACCTCAAACAGAAACATCAGCCAGTGCGTCTGGCCCTGGTAGCCGTGCTCGCTGATCAGCCCGGCCAGATGCAAATCCGACGGGCGCAGTTCCACGTCGATTTCCTCATGCGCCTCGCGGCAGGCGCAGGCATAGGGCGATTCGCCGATGTCCATCTTGAGCTTGCCGCCGCAGGGACTCCAGAAGCCGCGGTTCGGCTCCTGCGCGCGTTCGAGCAGCAGGATGTCTTCACGCTCGTTGAAGCAGTAAAGCAGCGTGGCAATTTGGAATTGTCGACAAATTACAGAATTCATATTAAAATAACGGGAACACCTTGAAAACATACCTATACAACAGAGTCAGTTCAGGCAAGCAAAACAAAGGTTCCAAGGACGGAATGACCAGGCAATCCGAATCGGATGAGGTTTTGGGCTTCATCAAAACCCACAAACTGAATGTGGTCAAAAAAATGGAGTATATCGGTTCCAGTTTTGCCGGTAAGAATTTCAATAACGATACGGTGCTTGGAAAGTTTATTGCAGAGGTTAACGCGGATAAAATATCAGCCCCAGTCTGCCTCTGCTTTGAAAATTGGGACAGGTTTGGCCGGGATATTGAATGGAAGAACACCAAGCGATTCTTGGATTTGATTCATGCGGGAGTTTCAATCGGAGTAGTTTCAATGGACATCGTCATTGACCAAAAAATGCTGGCAGAAAACTCCAGCATTTTGCAACTGGTGGTGAATGACATTCAGAGGGCCCGAAAAGAATCACAACGCAAAAGCGGATTCTCAAAACGCAGTTTGTTGGTAAAAGTGAATGCCGCTAAACGTGGTGAAAAGATTTACTTCGGAGGACAATCGCCGAGGTGGATTGTGGGTGTTAAGGATGGACAATTCCTGATGGACAAAATGATGATTTCCGAAATCAGGCGGATATTTGATTTATATTTGAACGGACAAAGCTGCGTTGGCATCGCCAAAATACTGAATGGACAAAAGAAAGAGACTTTCGGCGTTTCCAAGAAAGTTCCAACGGATAAAAGGAGCAGGGTTCATTGGTATAATACAACCGTCAGAAATTTACTGACCCATAAATCATTAACGGGATGGTGCAAGGTGAATGATTTTGAATCCGACAATTACTATCCAGAGCTTATCAATCCAGCGGTCTTCCTAAAAGTTCAGAGCAGAATTGAACACAACGCAACTAAGAGGGGCGGCAGCAAAATTGGCAATGTGCCAAATCTTTTTCGTGGATTGATACGTTGTGCTTCCTGTGAAAACGATATTGGCGTCAGAAATGCACGCGTCAAAGGTCGTGCATATAGCTATATGCAGTGCCGTAAATCACAAGTGAACCTATGCTCTGATAAAACCATTTGGAAGATGAATGAGTTAGAGGAAAGGATATTTGCGTTCGTGTTGGAGCAAACACCAGATGAATTGCTGGTGAAGCCACAACGTCGTGCCGGTGAAAGCGTCATCGCGAGATTGAAACTTGATTTGAATAATACTTCTGCCGCTATCAAGAGAACTGTTGACGAATTGGAGAAGATTTCCGACATGCCAGAACTTCATGCGAAGTTGACGGAATTAAATGCCAAACGCGAATTACAGAAGGAACAAATTCGACGTGAAGAATCCAAAAATGCGGCCCAAGCCTCAAATCCCGCCGCCGTTGCGAAGTTCAAAGATTTAATGAAGGGCGTGAACTATGAGGCTTTGAATGAGGCGGCAACAAGCATTTCCGAACGATTGAGCGATGACAAGGTCAGACGCGAACTGCGGAACGTCATGCCAGATTTCATCAGGAAAATAATCTGCAATCTGAAAAAATGGGAATACGACGTTGAATTTATCAACGGTGCGACAAAACACTTTATCTTTGACGAATAGGCACAGCATCAGAAGCCCCCTCTGTTCATCTGATATAAAAATTTTCTTGGGCAATCTCGTTGACGGGCGCCGCGATTGCTTGTTCCAGTCCAGTCGTTATGAAAACAACAAACGACAAAAACAAAACTGGCAACAACAACGCGACGGCAACGCTCGCAAACATCAACGCCCAAATTGAGGCGCTGAAACAACAACGCATCGGATTAGCAGAACCGCTCAAAACCCGTTACACCGAATTGAGCGGCGAACTGTTGACGATGGAAACCCAAATCCGTGAACTCGACCCGACGTGGAAACCGGCATCGCTCAAGCCCAAGGCCGACGTGAAGATTGCTGAAATCATCACGGCCAACGGTTCACCGATGACTGAGGCGGAAATCGTCGCGGCGGTCGGCGGCGTATTCACCAAATGGAAGGTCAAGCAGGTCTTGAAGAAACGCTTCACCGCCGGCGCAGACGGTAAGTTTTCCGTCAAAGCATAGAACATCGAATAGACCAAAACAGAAACCCCGGACTTTATTTGTCCGGGGTTTTCGTTTGTCGGGTTTTTCATTGACATTCACGAAACCACTGATAGTTTCCCTGTGCGGTTCGGAAGGTTCAACGGTAACGGTTCAAACGGTAAATCATCCTGTTAGAAACACGGAAAGTTCCAGACGCACGGAGTGTGCCCAAATCAAACGGAGATAGTTCCACTTTCAGGCGGAGCTATGTTCACAAACAAAACGTAAAATTATGAAAAAACAAAAAGCAGTTATTAATCAAGAAATGGTAGAACAGCAGGCAAACGAACTGAAGCAGCTCGCTCAACAGGTGAGTCAACTTCAGGTGGAAATCGAAAACAGTGATGCTCTCTCCGCCAAACATGGAAAGATAAGTTTGGACTTGGCGTTAAAAGCTGGGGGCTTTTTGCGTGATGCTAAACGCCTCGTTCCGAGAGGTGATTGGGAAACATGGCTAAAAGAGAATGTTCAAAGTATCACGTTAAGAACTGCACAGAACTACATGAGATTGTCTGAGAAGGTTGCCATTGAAGAAAAGGGTAAAAATTTAGAATCAAATACGAAACATGTTTCGTTTTTGGAAGATGTTCAGGGTTTGCGAGAGGCTTATTTGGTTGCCGGTATCATTAAAAAACCGTCCACAAAAACGCAATCCGATACCACAACGCCAGAGACGATGAAACGGACAGACAAACAAAAATACAACCAGTTGTTAGCCGAAGCTCATCTCCAAATGATTGCCAGGGTTCGTAATGAATTAAAAGGTGAACCCCGCATCAATTGGGACCTGTCAAAGTGGACAATTGTAAATGACAGGCCCCAATTCGGTGGTGAGTTTGTTAATAACATGTTCAACAAATTGTTTGTTTGGGTATCCTTTCGGAACTTCACAAGTTTGACGGAAGAGGATGAAGTGAGACACAAAACAGGAGTTCTGGTGTCTGAGGTGTTCAAAACACTCATCTTGGCAAACAGTCCTGCCACTGCGGAGATAAAACAATCGGAAGTTTTCAGTCTTGAAATTAACCCCAAAACCAACAGCTTCGTTGAAGACGTTGACAAGATTGCTGCCTGAAAATCAATCAACGACAAGCAATCAATAAGACTCCGCATTATTTGCGGAGTCTTTTTTGTTCTCTGGCTCTGTTGCCGTTAAATTGCTGCGGTCAATAATTTCATCGTGTTTTCCGATGACCACTGAATTTTTTGTTGAGGAATGATGAACTGGGAAATCTGATTAAAAAATCAATTTCCACTTCATCAATCAGAAACCTCCAATGAGTCTAGTAGGTTCTTTCTTTTACCTTTTGTAAATGTTGTCGGGTTTCCCCTGTCGGTCACTCAATTAGCCTTCAATCTGTTTTCCGATGAATTTTTTTATATCGGAACGGGAGAGTGGATTTCTCCGCCAACCTATTGTGTCCATTTGATACCGGCTCAAATGTCAGTTGGTATGTTAAAACGGTCTTGTTCATTGCATCAATTATTTGTCCACTGCGTTAATTTGATAATCTTTTAAGTTCTCAATCATAAGTATTGCCCGACGGATTAAAACGAGGCGATTCTCGAAGATTTGTTTTTTTATTTCCAGCCGCCGCCCACGCCGACTTTGTCACACAAAACATTTACTCAATTGAAAATCCTCACGCTGATTAGACGTGAGGATTAGAGACAAATGAGAACCGAGGTTGGGAAGCAACCTGATGTTTTGACCCAAAGATAAATAGACGCCGCTTGGTGGGATGATTGTTTTATTTTCCGCACCGTTCCAACGCCAAGCACATATTTATCTTTGGCAACAGAATCACTGTCGCCAGAAACAGAGAACCGAATTATGAATGATACATCAAACCAAACCCCCAGCAGTTCAATTGACACGTTACCGCAAGAAATTGTGGATGCAGTCCTAAAGTCAGGCGGATATGCCTGTTTAGGAATTCCGCCAGAAGAAGATTTGGAACGCTTTAGGGACGAACGCACCCAAAGAGAGATTGCATTAATCCAACGACAAGACGCAGCCCGATTAAAGGAATTGGTCGAATTAAAGAAAAGCGCCTTGAACAAAATTAAAAGGGGGGAATTGCTATGAGTGACAACACGCTCGACCCCGCCAGAATCATTTCAATCTTGGAAATCTTGCTGGCCCAATTGGAGGCATCGCTTGCCCCACAGATAAAGGAAGGCGATGACAGAAAAACGTTTCTCAAATCAGAAATTGACGGTTACAAAGACAAGGTGAGCCGCCTGAATAAGGTTTTGAAATCACACACCGCCGCCGAACGTCGCAAGCGGTTTTTGAAAAAGCAGAATCACCAAAACCGGTAAAAACGGGTGGTCTTCTGGTTGATGAAAATTTTTTCATCAGTCAGACCGCCAATGTCTGTTTGCCACAGGAGGTCAATTTTCCACGGTCACAAGCGAACGTATTCAAATACGCCCTCATTCAACTTAAACCATCACAGTTGATGTTTTAACGGTTGGGCCGTGGCATTGTGACCGCCGACGGTCAAATCACGTTTATTGACCGTTTCCCGAATTAACGAATTAATACGGCTTGGGGACGGTTGACCGTCAAACGACGCCTACAACCGATTGCCAGACGTTTAATGACATGTCTGGAGGTTCGGTTGATTGGAGGATGGAACGGGCGATGGCCAAAAACAGGCAGCGGTCTGGAACAAGTGCCGTTCCACATTTAATGATTAATGCTATTTTTTCGCTGCGTGAGCGGCTTCTTTTTCTCCGTTTAATTTTTTTAATTAATCACTTGCCGGGCGCTGCGGAACGCTCGTATCCAGTTAGACATGATTAAACGATACGTCGGATATTTCAGAGTCAGCACCAAAGCTCAGGGGCTTGAAGGAAATGGAATGAGCAGCCAACGTGAGATTGTCCGCCGGTTCGTTGACGGTCAAAATGGGACGTTGGAACAAGAATACTCAGAAGTTGAATCCGGGCGTAAAACGGATGAGGAAAGACCCCAATTGGCGGCGGCGCTGGATTTCGCCAAACGAAACAAGGCCACCGTGATAATTGCAAAATTAGACCGTCTCGCCCGTAACGCTGAATTTCTTCTCCGGCTCCAAAACAGTGGCGTTGACTTCGTTTGTTGCGATTGTCCTAACGCGGACCGCTTCACGGTGGGAATCTTGGCATTGGTCGCCCAACGCGAACGCGAGCTTATTGGGGAACGGACGCGGCTCGGATTGGCCGCAGCGAAGGCCAAGGGTGTCAAATTGGGAACACCGAATCCACAGAAGGCCGTGGCGGCGATGATTTCAGCAAACAAAGCGGCCAAGATGGAATTCGCCGTTAAAGTTTTGCCGATTATTGCAGAAATCAAATCCGCAGGGGTTTCAACGCTTAAAGGAATCTGTGAATGCTTGAATCGTCGTGGAATTTCCACACGGAACGGCAAAACGTGGTATCCGGCCACCGTTCGCAATGTTCTCAAACTGCAAACCACATGATTTACCCGACCGTGCCTGGCATGGTCACATCAAACCAACACACATAATGAAAACCGTAAAATACAGACTGCCCGAAAAACCGAAAAAGACCGTTGCTGCATTCATTCTCTGCACCACAGGCGAATCTAATATGTTATTCGTTCCGTCGTTTGACGGCGAACGGCAGGATTCAATCGTGATTGCCCATGATGACGACGGTGACGGAATTTTTGAAGACATGACGGCCAATTGGTTCAATGTCGAATCAAAAGACATGGCCGAAATCGGAAACAATCTTCAAATGCTCGCCAGCAAATTGAAATGAGCCATGAAAGACCAATTCTTGCGTGACAGAACGGGCCATATCATCGGAAAATTAGACGGTGCAATTTTGCGTGATGGCACAGGTCGTATCGCAGCAAAACTGGATGCCGACGCATTTACACGAGACAGAACCGGCGGCATCGTGGGGAAAGGGGATTTGCGATTATTCCAGCTTGGCCAAGGCCAGCCAAAGCATTAAAAAACTCCCCCGGTTTTTCCGGTGGAGTTTTGATAAGTGCAAATCAGTTCCGTTACGGAGCCAACTGCAATCTGAAATAAAGCTGATTCCAGTTGGCAACGTCCCAATAATTTGTTGAGCGCCAATTGTTATTTGTTGCCGTGAACACGGAACCTTGATTCGTCCAATTGATTAAATCCTGCGAAGCTTGAACTTGGTAGTTTGAGCCAATCGCTAAATTGCTGGAGTCCAGATAAACCGCCTTACGGACGTTTAAAGTTAGGGGGTATTCAATGGCATATAACTGTGAAACTTCCGTGGAGGATAAAGCACGATTGTAAATGCGAACGTCATCAACGAATCCATTGCCGGGCATAATTCTCCACCATCCAATAATTCCCGACGAAGATGTATTTGGATTCGTGGCCACCAAGTTGCCATCCAAATACAACTTCATTCCCAAAGACGACAAAGTTGCTACGACATGATGCCAATGTCCGTCGGAGACAATTTGTGGAGTTGGCAAATACACCGCGTGACCAGGATACAGATAAAAACTCAAATTGTTTGTTGTTGCCCCACCAACAGGGCCAACCTGAAATAATTTATCAATTTCAGAATTGTCTCCAGATTGAGTCTCCATCATACAAATCAGAAAGCCTGCATATTCTAACGCCACTTGGTTATAGTTTGGTGGCAAGTTAAACCACTGGGCTATTGTAAATACGTTGTTGGCTGGTTGCTGAATCGTTGTCGTCATTTGGCCAGCCATGCCGTTTGTGCAAAAAAGGGCTGAATGAGGGTTGCCAAACCTGTCAGTGCCAAAGCCAATGCCTGGGCCCAAGTTTCCATTGTTACCTTTGCCACTCATATCGTTGGCATTTCCGCTGAACGGATAATACGACACCAGACCGTTGGTGAGAAATGATTGAGCCTGAACATGAATGGCCAGAATCGCCGTGATGGTGAGAATCCCCAATATTGTTTTTGTTGTTTTCATAATTTTTCGATTTCATTCCGCCAAGCCCAAAAATCGACGGAAAATGAAAACCCGTCCTTGGCAACACAGCGACTTTGAACCCATTCCAGAGGAGTGCAAGCCCAATCCATTAAACTAGGCGATAACGACATGGCGAGAAATTGCCGTTCGTGTTTTTTAGATTGGTCATGTCGGCCATTCAGAAACATCGCCGTCTTTTGGGCGAGGCAGTTCGTGATGCACGCAAAGAAGCTGGATTCAGTCAGGAGAAGTTGGCAGAGAAAGCCGACCTCTCCACGGTTTTCATTAGCCGAATCGAGCGGGGAGTTGAATCGCCGTCCGTGGACAATCTTCTGAAAATTGCCAAGGCGCTTGGTGTTCGTGTGCGTAATTTGGTTGGCGGATTCTAAAGTAATAACCCCCGATTGGCCTCGTTAATTTACATTATTATCGTTGCTGAAATCTGCCACACAATCGCCGTCTCGCATCCGATTATTCGACACGGTTCGTTCAATTTCCCCTCGGTGTGTTCTGAATGGGGGCCATTCGATTAACGTGCGGTCAACGGCATTTGACTGCGTTCTGGCAGGAAGTGGATGTTCGGCGAGTCTTTTAATGGTGGTGTCCTGCTGTCTGGCGTCGTTTATGGGCGACTTTTACCGTCGCTCAATCCCAAACCCCACCAAAACCAACAGAATCAAAGAGAATTGACAAAATGCCACGGTTTGTCAATATATCCAAAACGGCGTGGCGATTTTGTAGGGCAAGGACATCAGCAAATCATTAACCGCGAAATAGGCGAAATACGCGAACAAATTTTTGAGAGGGCCGTTAAATTTCTTTTTCGTGTATTTCGTGTATTTCGCGGTTAAACTCCGCGTTCCATTTAATGAAAACTTACAACATCGCAGCGCTCGCGGGCGACGGCATCGGCCCGGAAGTCATGCGCGAGGCCATTAAGGTCCTCCGCGTCACCGAATCGAAATTTAAATTCAAGCTCGCCATCACCGAGGCCCCGGTCGGCTGGGCGGGCATTGACTTCGCCAAACAGGCGCTGCCGGACATCACGCTCGCGCTCTGCAAAAAATCGCATGCCATCCTGTTCGGCTCCGTCGGCCTGCCCGACCGCGACCCGACGATTCCCAAGGAAGAACGCCCCGAACGCGCCGCGCTGCTGCGCCTGCGCAAGGAATTCAGTTTGTTCGCCAACCTGCGCCCGGTGAATCTGCCCAAGGCCCTCGCCCACGCATGTCCGCTCGCCAAAGATCGCCAGGGCGACGGCATCGACATTCTGGTTGTGCGCGAACTGACGGGCGGCATGTATTTCGGCCAGCCGAAAAAGACCGAGGACTTGGGCGACGGCAATTTCCGCGCAACGGACACGATGGTTTACACCACGCCGGAGATCGAACGCATTGCGCACGTCGGTTTCAAAGCCGCGCAGTTGCGCCGCAAGAAACTGACGAGCATTGACAAGGCAAACGTGCTGGAGAACGGCATCCTCTGGCGCGAAGTCGTGACGCGTGTCGCCAAAAACTATCCCGACGTGACGCTGGAACACATGTTCGTGGACAACGGCGCGATGCAGCTCATGCTGCGCCCGACGCAGTTCGACGTGATGCTCTGCGAAAACATGTTCGGCGACATTCTGAGCGACGAGGCGGCGGCGCTCGGCGGTTCGCTGGGAATGCTGCCCAGCGCGAGC
>TBL_comb47_HYPODRAFT_10003898_pt1 | contig 17413 bp, 10 predicted proteins | sample TroBogypolimnion_40_FD_10682 | JGI IMG/M metagenome (IMG submission 10682)
GTGGTTGCGGCTGGCCTGGCTGATTTTGACGTTGGTTTTCGCCGCGACCGGCACCCAGGCCAAAGTCCGCCTGCCGGCGGTTTTCACTGAGCATCTGGTGTTGCAACGCGACGCGGCGGTGTTGATCTGGGGTTGGGCGGATGCGGGCGAAAACATCGTGGTTGAATTTGCCGGCCAAAAGAAAAATGCGACGGCGGGCGCTGACGGAAAATGGAAATTACAGCTCGCACCCATGCCCGCCAGCGATGCGCCACGAGAGTTGAAAATCACTGGCAAAGATTCCAGCGCAATAATTTCCGACGTGCTGATCGGCGATGTGTGGCTGGCGGGCGGCCAATCGAACATGGGCTTCCCGCTGAACTCCGCGCACAACGCCAAAGACGAATTGCCGCAAGCGGGTGATTCCCGGCTGCGCTTCTTTCGGGTGAAGACCAAAACCGCCGCTGAACCGCAGACGGATTGTTCCGGCAGTTGGGAGTTGAGCACGCCGGAGACGGCGAAAAATTTTTCTGCCGTCGCGTATTTTTTTGCGCGGGAAATCCGGCGCGACCAGAAAGTGCCGGTAGCCGTGCTACAGGCGCCGTGGGGCGGCACCGACATTGAGACGTGGATCAGTCTCGAAGGTTTGAAAAAAAATCCGGCGCTCACAAACCCGCTGGTACGTTGGGAAAAAGCCGTAGCGGATTACGAAAAAATCAAGGCGCATCCGCAGCCGGTCGCCGACTACGAAAAAGATTTGAAGCAATGGCAAACGGAAGTTGCGCCAGCCTACAACGCCATACTCAAAAAATATAATGAGGACAAGGCGGCGGGCAAAGAAGTCGGCGCGAAGCCGCAGCCGGCGCGGCCGGAGCCGTCAAATCCCGATCCGATGGGCATGCCGAGTCCCTCGCGCCGGCCGAGCACGCCGACGGTGAATTTCAACGGCATGGTTGCGCCGCTCGTGCCCTTCGCGGTGCGCGGGGTGATTTGGTATCAAGGCGAAAACAACGGCGCGCGCGGACTGGAGTATCGCGAACTGTTTCCGCGTTTAATCGAAGACTGGCGCAATCAATGGGCGAACAATGGCGGGACGGATTTTCCGTTTTTGTTTGTGCAGTTGCCGTGCAACGGCGCGGACGCAAACCCGGTCGCGGAAAGCGGCTGGCCGTGGCTCCGCGAGGCGCAGGGGATGACCTTAAAAAAAGTGCCGCGCACGGGCATGGCGATCACGATTGATGTGGGTAATCCGAACGACGTGCATCCGGCGGACAAAATTGACGTGGGCCAGCGGCTGGCGTTGGTCGCGCGGAAAAAAGTTTATGACGAAAATGTCGTGGCGTCCGGGCCGCTGTTTCAGGCTTTCATTATTGAAGCCGGAAAAGTACGGGTGGCATTTAGCGAAGTCGGCGGCGGCTTGGTCATTGGCCAACAGCCGTGGCTGGCACCAAAAGTGACGCCGTTTCCGAAGGACAAGTTGATTGGATTTTTCATTGCGGGCGTGGACAGGAAGTGGGTTGAGGCTGACGCGAGCATTGACGGCGACAGCGTGCTCGTCTCCAACTCGCAAATTGCCAATCCGGTCGCGGTGCGCTATGGCTGGGCGAATTCGCCGCGTTGCAATCTTTACAACAAGGAAGGTCTGCCAGCGTCGCCGTTTCGTACGGATGACTGGCTGCCTGGTGGAAGTAAATAATTGAAGTAATGGTTGATGCAACCATACCGCCCTGAAAACACACATACTAATATCAATAATTGGCTCAGCCTTAATCCTATCACCGGCATTATCTCGTCGCTGAAAATGAAAGTTAGTTAGGTACTGCTCCAGACTATATTCTCAGCAGTGATGGAGCGTAAACTTATCGCTTATTGTGATGCGTTAGTTTGTGCGCAAGCAAGAACCGGCGATGAGCGGCAAAAGTTATACGACGGAATCCAAGATTCGCCTGATGTTTAGCCTTTCGCGCTGCTTGCTTAGCAAAGCCAGATTCGCCTTGTTCATTTGCTCCACCGGCTTATGGATGTTCCAAGTTTGGCGTTGTGATAGTAAAACTGAGCAAGGCCAAATGATTGGTCAGGGAGGTCACCGGCGGGCGCAGCCAGATCGGTGGCAGGTCGGCGAAGGGAGATCACCGTAAAAACATTTCCGCTGCCGTGTCGGCAAAGCGCAGGCCGGCACGCGTGAGGTGAAAGGCGTCGTTCGTGAGCCGACCCCAGCCGCGCGCAGTCAGCTGCTCGATTTCCGGTTGCCAACCGGCGCGGAGATCCTGTCCGGTGACGCGTTGAAATTCGGTCAACGGCCAGCCGGCATTCATGCGTAGACCGAACGCGGCGATTTCGCCGGCGCGGCGCAACGGCGGTAGTTCTTCGCGGGATTCAATGGCGCGTTGGCCTTTCTCGAGTTGGTCGCAATAAAGCTGCGTGTTGGCCCAATTCTTGGTGCGCACGCCGCGCACATAGCCGGTGGCGCTGGGGCCGAGTCCATGATAATCGCCACCGCGCCAGTAGTTGACGTTGTGCCGGCAAGCGAAGGCGGGAACGCGATTCTGAATGCCTAATTCTGAATCCTGGTTTCCACCTTTCTTGTCACGCGCAAAGTTCGCGATTTCATATTGGCGAAAACCAGCGTCGGCGGATCGGTCAATCAATTCCTCGTACATTTCGCACGCGAGATTTTCATCCACCGAAAATTCGCCGGCTTGCAACTGGTGAAACAGCGGCGTGTCGTCTTCGTAAATGACTTCGTAACTGGACAAGTGTTCGCTTTGCATCGCCATCGCCTCGTTGAGCGTGTCGCGCCAGATGGCCATCGTCTGGGTCGGAATGGCAAACATAAGGTCGAGGTTCAGGTTGTCGAAACCGGCGGCGCGTAAAGTATCGAACGACTTGAAGACTTGGGCGCGGGAGTGGATGCGGCCGAGGCGGTCGAGCAGTTTTTCATCGAGGGATTGTACGCCCATCGAAATACGGTTGACGCCGAAGTCGCGCAGCAGTTTGCATTTGTCGGCGGAGACGGTGGCGGGATTACTTTCGATGGTGAATTCGGCCGCGCCAAGGAGTTGGCATTTTTCCATGGCGCGTAAGATGGTTTCCCATTGGCGCAGGCTGAGCAGTGATGGCGTGCCGCCGCCGAAAAAAATGGTTTGGGGTTGCAGATCGTCGGCGACGATTTCCAATTCGCGGACGAGCGCGGCGACGTAGCGGTTGATGAGTTCACCGGAAGAAGCCTCGGAGTAGAACGCGCAGTATTCGCATTTCTGCGCGCAAAACGGGACGTGAACATAAAGGCTCGTGACGGGAGCCGCAGACTTAGCCAGCATTGCGTCAGCTTAGCGCAACCGCTCGCGGAGGCGAAGAAAATCCGCGAACTTCAAGCGCCACCAACGCGCCGAACTTGTGCGGCTTTGGTACCGCGATCTCCGGGCACGGCCTCAAACGTCACGGCATCGCCGGGGTAAAACATTTTGAAGCCTTCGCCGAGAATGACTTCGTGGTGAACGAAGAAGTCGTGTCCCGCCTCGTCGGTTATAAAGCCGAAGCCTTTTTTGTTGTCGAACCACTTGATTTTTCCGCTGGCCATAACTGTTGGGTTGTTGCGAGGTGCCACCAAGCGAAACACATACAGTCGGGGATTAGCCGCGACCGAGAGACAGGTTTTCTGATTGATCAGTCCTCAGTTTTGACGAGGACAAAAAGTAGTTCAACGACCGGTGGAGTCAAGTGGTTGTTTTGGAACGGTGTGGCGAAAAAACCAATAAAGACAGCCCTAAAATCATTTTTAATTGAGAACGAATGTTGTCTAAGTTGCTGCGGCAGAGGGAGTTATGCTGCGGTGATTTATTTCTGGGTTAGGGTCGTTGGGCTTCCGTCCGGCGTGCAAAAAATATTTTCAGCGGGTCGCCGCAAATGCCCGATTTCGGAACCAGGCGCTGCCTTCCGCGAGGCCATGTAGCGGATGCTGCAGGGCCGATGTGAGCACGAGTCGTTGCAGCCATTGCGCCCAAAACAATCGCGCGGCAAAACTTCGGTCGCAATCGTCGATGATTTTCTCGCGAGCTTCGGCCCACGATAATTCGCCACGGCTCCAGCCGACGAGCGGCGCAAGGGCAAATTCCGCCGATTCAAAGGCCATGGACATACCGTTGCCCGTGACCGGCGGAATCATCGTGACGGCGTCGCCAATGCAGATTTCCGCACACGCGGCAGAGCGCTGTGGTCGCAGCGAAAGGCCTGCGACGGCGCAACCTGATGTTGCGTCAAATTGTGCTGTCGCCAGCCGCGCGTGCAACGGCGAGCCGGGTTGGCCGCGCAGTAAATCCCAACGGTTACGCGCCGTGCCGCTGCGATCAGTGTGTTGGCGAAACAGGCCGCAGATGTTTATCTCGCCCGCCGCGAGCTGACCCAAGCCAACGTAGCCGTGCGGAGTAAAATGCATCTCCAAATCGGCGGTAAGCGCCACGTTCCGCGCGTGAATTTTCAGACCGAACCAGCGCGACTTGCTGGTTGCTTTCGGTACGCAGCGCCCGGTGGCGCGTACGGTTCCGACGGCAATATCGGTCGGGTTCACGCGTTGGTCTGTCCGCAACGTTCCCCCCAGATTTTCGAAATGCCGAGCCAGCGCCGCATCCAATGCGAATCGGGAAATACAAACCGCCGGTGTGGGCAGCGGATGCGGCGCACCGACGCACTTCTCCGTAAAAAAAGCGGTGGTGCTTGCGCGGACGGCGCCGAGGTCGGTGAGCAATTCTTCCAATCCCAGGCGAGCGAGCGTGGCCTGACCGCGTCCGCTGATAAATTCGCCGCAGACGCGATGGCGCGGATATTTTCCCGCTTCGAGGATCGTCACCGGCACCGCGCGCTGGCGCAAGCCGATGCCGAGCGTCAGCCCGGCCAAACCGCCGCCGATAATCGTGATGGGTTGGGCGGTGGCCATGTTTAATTCAGCTTTTGCGCGATGAACAAATAGCTGAAGGCGCCGGCGGATTGTTCGGTCAGTTGCCATTGATCTGCGTTCGGCCAGAGCGCAGAAATTTCGCCGCCGGAAAAACCGGCGCGCACGCTGACGACTGCATCGTGGCGCGTCACGTCATTACAACCGATGGCCCACAGCAGCCGGCTGCACAACAGCGGCCAAGCTCCACGACGCGGTTCGAGCGCGATAAAAAGTCGGGTGCGCTCGCTGATTCGTCGCAGCAATTCGGCCAGTCGCTCGGTAGCGAAATGATGCAGAAATAAATTGGCGATGACGATAGTATCAGCGGCGGGTTGCCAATGGAAAACATCCATCACCACGCTTTCGGCCCGCCAGCCCAGGCGGGTAAAGCGGGCGCAAGTATCGGCGGAAACGTTGGCTTGCCAATCCACCAAAGTGACCGGCACCTCCGACCGGCGCGGGGCGAGTTTCTGCGCGACGGACCAAAGGAAATTTCCGTCGCCAGCGCCGAGTTCAGTGATTCGTTGGGGGGCGGTGGCGGACCAGTTTTTTTCCAACGCGCGAGCCATGATGATGTGGCTGCGCATCCAGGCATTGATGCGCCGGAGGTCACGGCGCGAATGGACGGCGCGGGGATCGCCGGGCGGCAGTGTATCGAGCAATTCAGGTTGGACGATACGTTTCACGAACTCACTTGCAGCAGCGCTCCGTGACAACTGAAGCCCGCGCCAAACGCGGACATCCACCAATGACCGTCGGGCACGGTGTCGCGCAACGCGCGGTCGAGAACGAAATAAACCGTCGGGCTGCTGATGTTGCCGAATTCACTGAGAACGGCGCTGCTGTGGCGCACGTCGTGGGCGGTGAGGCCCAATTTATCGCGCAGCGCGAGAATCACATCGCGACCGCCGGTGTGTAAAATCCAGCCGGTGATTTCCTCGCGTGTCACGCCGGTTTCCGCGAGCGAATCGGTCAATAATTTTCCGGCGATCACGCTGGCCACTTGCGGCACCTGCGGCAGCAAAAGGTTGCGCAGCATCCCATTTTTATGCGTGAACCGCAGCGTCTCGCGTTCAGCGGGGATCAGCCGGGACGCGGTGAATTTCCATTCCACCCGCCGGCGGCCGGGCAGGGGAGCATCGGCCAAAATGGCTGCGCCCGCGCCATCGCCGAAGAGGCACGCGCTGATGAGCACGCCGGGATCGTCATCCATGAAAAAAGCGGCGCTGCACACTTCGACGCAGATGGAGAGGATTTTTTTGGCGCGTCCGGCGGTGAGGATGGCTTCGCCGGTGCGAAAATTCGGGAGAGCCGCACCGCAGCCCTGACCGACGAGGTCGAGCGCGAATACGTCCGGGCGCAAGCCGAGTTGTTCGCTGACGTAACTCGTGAGGCCGGGGCAAAGATAACCGGTGCAAGTACTCACCAAAATGGCGTCCATTTCTTGCGCCGTTGCCTGCGCATTTTGCAAGGCGCGTTGCGCGGCGGCGACGGCGAGTGCGGGCGCGTGTCGGGCGAAGCGCGCCTGCAACGCGTCGGGGGTGAGGTCAAAAACTTCGGCGAGCGGATTCAATGCCAGATGCCGCGTGGTAATGCCGTTGTCGCCGCCGAGCACTTTCTTAAGAATGGCCCGGGAACGCGGTTGCAGTTGGGAAAACTGCGGCCAGGCTTGCAGCGCAGCCCAAGAATCCTGTTGGGAATAGCATTGCGGTGGCGTCGCAGTACCGAGGCCGATGATAAACATGGTGGAGTCTAGCGCAAAGCCGGCGTTCACGCCACTGCTTCCGCAAAGTGGTTTGGTACGCTTGTCGTCCGCTGGGCTGAAGCGACCGCGGAGATTTGCATGGCGGCAAACGCGTGTCGTCAAGGTGGCACATCCTCGCGGTTGCTTGCGTTTTTAGGACTGCGCCCTAAGCTTTTGCTTTATGGAAACCAATCTGAATACTCTGCCGCCGCTGTTTCAACCGTTGACGATTCGTGCAATCACACTGCGCAACCGCATCGGAGTTTCACCGATGTGCCAGTATTCTGCTGCGGAAGGCGTGGCGAACGACTGGCATTTTGTCCATTACGGCGCGCGAGCGGTCGGTGGTGCGGGGTTGATCATCGTCGAAGCCACGGGCGTCGCGCCGGAAGGCCGCATCACGCCGGGTTGCCTAGGCTTGTGGGCGGATAAACAAATTGCGCCGCTCGCACGAATTGCCAATTTTCTCAAACAGCATGGCGCGGTGGCGGGAATCCAGATTGGTCATGCGGGCCGCAAAGCTTCCGCAGATTTTCCGTGGCGCGGCGGCGCGCATCTCGCGAATGAGCAAGGCGGTTGGGACACAATCGCGCCGAGCGCGATTCCTTTCGGGGACGCGTTGACGAAAATTCCGCACGCGATGTCGGTGGAGGAAATTTTTTGCGTGCAAAATAATTTTGTCGCCGCGGCCCAACGCGCGCTGGCAGCGGGTTTTGAATGGCTGGAACTCCACGCCGCACACGGTTATTTGCTGAATGAATTTTTGTCGCCCATCACTAATCGGCGCACCGATCAGTACGGTGGCAGTTTTGAAAACCGGATTCGGCTATTGCTCGATACGACCCGCGCGGTGCGGAAAGTTTGGCCTGCTTCGCTGCCGCTCGCGGTGCGAATCTCGGCGATTGATTGGGTTGCAGGAGGGTGGCAAATCGAGGATAGCATCGCGCTGGCAAAATTGCTCAAAGCCGAAGGTGTGGACGTGATGGATTGCAGTTCCGGCGGATTGGTGCCGGACGCGAAAATTTCCGTCAAGCCGGGTTATCAAGTGCCGTTTGCGGCGGCAATTCGGCAGGCGGTTGGCATGGCGACGGCAGCGGTGGGATTTATCACAGAAGCGAATCAGGCGGAAGAAATTATCCGGACCGGGCAAGCGGATCTGGTTTTGCTGGCGCGGCAAATGTTGGTGGATCCTTATTGGCCGGCGCACGCCGCTAAATGGCCGGCGCACGCCGCTAAAACGTTGGGTTACAAATTGCCGCCGCCGAATCAATATGCGCGCGCGTGGTAAATGGTTAATTGATATTTAGTGTTGATCGTCGATTGGTTTTGGTTTGGTTTGCTGATTGTCTTCGTTGGTGCTTTTCTTGGTATCGATTACCGCATGAACATGCGGTGGTTGGATTTGTTGGAGTGTTTTAATATATCGCTCATTAAATTTCTCGGTCGGTGTTCTTATGAAAACATTTATGCTTTCACAAGATTCTTCGATAGACACGAGTTTCTCTCTAGCGTGCCAACGCAGATGGTGTCCCCATTTTCGTAGCAATCCGCCTCAAAAATCATATGAAAAATAAAACTAGGTCGTTCTCAGTTAGTCCTCATAGCATTCCGAAAACAAAGCGATTCCCTCATTGCGGAGGTAAGCGGTTTTTTTCCCCGGTCTTGGTTGGGGCCGTAGTTTCGGCGACTTTGGTAGTTTCCAGTCGGGCCGACCTCAATTGGGACGGAGACAATGCTGTAGGAAATTTCACTTATTGTGGCAACTGGTACGGTTCCTGTTCCAATCCCGGCGGCGATCAAGGCTGTTGTCCTTCGTGGTCCGGCAATCAGGGCACGTTACATTTTTCCTACAAAAATAACGCCGGCCAACTGACGCAGTATTACGATCTCGGCACTTGGAATGATGTGGGCGACATCTTGTGGGACACCACTTGGCCAGTGGATACTACTTGGAACGGCAATGGTAACGGCCTCCATTTTAACCAACGCTTGGAAAATGACAGTTCGCATGTCATCACGATTGGCAGCATGAAATTGACCGGTGCTTATAGCGGCGCGAGCCACATTGAATTGAATCCGGTCAATGGCGACCTGATCATCAACGGTAATATTTACAACGACAACACCAAGCCGTATCAGGTTTATGGTGGCAACGCGAAGATGCTGACCATCGCCAGCGGGTTGGGATATAATGCCACGCCGGCGAACGTCAGTTTTACCATCGAACAATACAGCAAGGTCAAGTTCACCGCTGCGCAGAGTTGGGGCAGCAGTTCCGTCGGGACCAGCATCAACACCGGTGAGTTGTGGATGGATGCCGGCGGTAGTTTATTGGCCGGCAGTCCGGTCACGGTGGGATTGAGTGATGCCAATGTGGCCAAGCTATATTTATCGGTGGCCACCGGCGGCCAAACCTTCGCCAATCCCATCACACTCAACAGTAGTTCCGGCACCGCGCAAAAAACGATCGGCGGACTAAACACCAGCGGCAACAACAAATTCACCAGCGCCATCGCCTTGAATGGCCAGGCGGATTTGGAAGCGGCCACCGGCGGCTCGGTCGAATTCAACGGCGTCATCAGCGGCAGTGGTCAAAATGTAGCGATCAACGGCTACGGAGCCAGCGCCGCCGGTACGGTGATTTACAGCGCCGCCCAAACTTACAGCGGCAGCACTTATATTTCCGGCGGCACGCTGCAACTTAATGCGGGCGGAACCATCAACGCCGGTGCCGGGGCTATTTATCTCGGCGAAACCTCCGGCAGCAGTTCTGCCGCACTCGCGCTCGGCGTTACTGGCGGCGGCCAAACGGTGGCAAATCCGTTGACCGTTCGGAGCGGCTCATCCGGTCTGAAAACCGTGAGCACTTTGGTTGCCGCTGCCGCTACGAATACCTACTCCGGAAATATTTCATTGCAAACCGCGCTCAACCTCCAATCCGCCGGCGGCGTGCTTAACCTCAACGGCGTGGTTTCCGAAAACTCTATCGGCGCCGGCAGCGTGACTGCTGCGGCGGGAAATGCCGGCATCATCAGTCTCAATGCCGCCAACACTTTCACCGGCGGCACAACCGTCAAGGCAGGTACGCTCCTGTTCAGCGGCGGCAGTAGCAGTACCACCAGTGGCCCGCTGGGGCCCAGCAATAGCGTGGTCTTATTGGGCGACACCACCGGCACTGTGGGTGCGACGTTGACGCATTCGGGCAGCGCCGCCGTGCATTTTTATCCGCTCACCATTCGCGCTGGGAGTAGCGGGATAAAAACCTTGGCCGATGTCAGTGCGACTTCGGTGAATTATTCCAGCAATATTGTGCTCAACGATTCCGTGACGCTGGATTCCGGCGCGAGTGGCAAAATTATTTTGAGCGGACCAGTCAGCGGCACGGGCGGATTGCTCAAGACCAATTCCGGCATCGCACTGTTGAGCGCCAGCGGCAATGCCAATACTTTTACCGGCAACGTCACCATCAGCATGGGCACGTTTCAGATCGGCAGCAGCAGCGCGATTCCCAGTGGTGCCGGCAAGGGCATCTTGACCTTGAATCCCACGGCTCCAAACACCGCGCTGTTCGACCTGAACGGCAACAATCAGACGATTAATTCTCTGACCAGCAGCGGCATGGGAAGTGCCGTGGTGGATAATTCTTCGAGTTCTTCCAAAATCTTGACCGTGGGCACCGCCGGCTCCAATCCCGATGGCACTTTTGGCGGCGTCATTCAAAACAGCTACGCCGGCACCGTCAGCCTTACGAAATCTGGCAAAGGCCTATTGACGCTTACCGGCACCAACACTTACAACGGTGCCACCACGATCAACGCCGGCACGCTGACAGTGGGCAGCAATGGTTCCATCAGCAATTCCAGCAGCTTGGCGCTGGCCGCCGGCGCGACGTTCGATGTTTCCGCGATTAATAATTTTCACCTGAGCAGCAGCACGAGCCTGAGCGCCAGCGGCACGGGCGTGACGGTCGGAACTTCTGCTGCCGCAATTAATGGCGCTGTCGGCGGCAGCATAAATCTCGGTTCCCAACCGCTCACGCTGACTTATGATGGTTCGCATCCCGCGCTGTTTATTGAACAAGGCACACTGGTTTTGAACGGCAATAACATCACCGTCAATGGTTTGCCATTGGCGGTCGGCACTTATCCCTTGATCCAACAGGCGGCCGGCAACATCACCAGCTCGGGAAATTTTTCTGTTTCCGGAACCGCCATCGGCACAGGCAAAACGGGTGTGATTGCGGTCAGCGGCGGATTTGTGAATCTAATGGTGCAAAACACTACCACCACTTTGCTGGCCCGCCACGCCGGAATCGGAAGTTCCACTACCTACGGCGACGGGTTGAGTTTTGATGTGAGTGTGAGTCCGGCTTCTGCCAGCGGCACGGTGGTCATCAACGATGGCGGTGTCGGCGGCGTGTCCCTTGGCAGTGGCACACTGGTGAGCGGAGCTTGCACCATCACGCTGGCTGCCAACGCTCTCGCCGCCGGAACGCACGCCAATTTGGTGGCGGTTTATGCTGGCGACAGCAGCAATGCCGGAAGTTTTTCCGCGGCATTATCAACCCAAACGGTGGCCCAAAAAACGCTGACGCCCAATTTGACTGGGGCGGTGGGGAAAATTTATGACGGAACCGTGGCGGCAGCGTTGGCGGCCGGCAATTACAATTTATCCGGCGCCCTCGGCGGCGACACAGTGAACCTCAACAACCCGGTCAGCGGGACCTACGACACCAAAAATTTCGGAACAGGCAAGCTGGTGTCGGTGACCGGATTGGCCCTTGCCGGAAGTTCGGCAGCCAACTATTCATTGGCCAGCACTTCGGTTTCCGCAACCATTGGCACCATCGCCAAAACTAACCTGACCATTGCCGCCGCTGCCAATACCAAAACTTATGATGGAACTACCAACGCAGCCGCGCTGCCGACGATTACGGCGGGCAGCATTCAAGCCGGCGACAGCGCCCCAGCGTGGACCGAATCTTACAGCACCAGCAGCGCAGGCACGGGAAAAACATTGACGCCGGCGGGAGTGGTGAATGACGGCAACTCCGGCAATAATTACAATTACACCTACGTCACCTCGCCGGCGGGCGTCATCAATCCGGCGAGCACCAGCGTGGCGCTCGCGTCCAGCAAAAACCCAGCTGGATTCAAGGACACCATTTTCTTCAACGCCAGCAGTCTGCCGACGGACGCCACCGGTAGCGTGATTTTCAAGACGAATGCCGTTTTGTTCGATTTGGAAAGCCTTAGCAGTGGTACTGCCACGATTGTCGCGCTTAGCAATTTGCCACGAGGTGCGGATAGCATCACGCTCGAATATGCTGGCGATGGCAATTACCTTGGCAGCACTAATAGTCTGACGCAAACAATCACCAACCATCCGCCCGTGGTCGGCGCGGCAAATTATCTGCGGGCGCCGGGAGTGGGTCTCAAAATTCGCGTCAGCAATCTCTTGACGAACGCCACCGATGCGGATGACGACACGTTGGCTTTTCTGGCCAACGATGCAGTTTCGGCCAATGGCGTGACGCTAGCCGATAGCGGCAGCGGCAACAGTACCATCATCGTTTATCCCAGCAGCGCGACGAATTTGTCCGACGCCTTCCAATATTCGGTCAGCGACGGATTTGGTGGCACGGTCAGCGGCACCGTGACGATTTCCATTGATCCCACTGTGACTGGTCAGCAGGCCAGCATCAACGTGATGAGTGGCACGGCGACGATGACGTTTTACGGCCTTGCCGGTTATCATTACGCGGTTCAGCGCTCGCTGGATGGGCTGAGTAACTGGACGGATATTCTGGTGACCTCTGCCGGCAATGCCGTGGACAACACCGGCGGTTTCAGTGTCATCACCGCGCCCGCCGCCGGCGCGTTTACCGTGGTGGATTCACTGGTTTCCAACGGCTCTGTATTCTATCGGCTGCGCGCCGCCCCATGACCCTTCTCAAGCACTTGGATTCAGCAAATGAAACGTTTTATGAATACAAAAATATTATTCATTCGTGTGCTGCTGACAGCGGCTATTTTGTTCGGCGCAACTCATGCTCCGGCCACGCTCATCATCAATCAATCGTCTGGCCCCGGTGCCTCAAATTTGGTCATCCCCGATGGCAGTTCCGTCGGCATCACCAGTGCCATCAACATCAGCGGTTCGGGAAACATTTTGGGTTCCGGCGACAACGTCAGTGTCACCCTCAATCTCGCCGGTGGCAACAATGGCGATCTAATTGCCTACTTGTATCATGATAATACCACCGTCACGCTGCTGAACCGGCCGGGGCTAACCATCGGCAATCCGTTGGGTTACAGTGATCCGGGTTTTATCAATGTCATCCTTGCCGATGCCAGTGTCGCCAACTCGGTGGATGCGTATGGTGGCGGGGCGGTGCCGAACGGCGTTTCCTTCACGCCGTCCGGTGGCAATACCGCGTTTCAAGCGTTCAACGGCCAGAGGGTGGATGGCGACTGGACAATTTTTTTCGCCGACTTGTCGGGTGGCGATGGCAGCAATATTTCCGAATTGACCGGTTGGTCGCTGGAATTAACCACCGTACCAGAACCCATCACGCTGGCGCTCGCGATTTTCGCCAGCGGGTGGTTGATGATCGGCGCGGGACGTTGGTGGTGGCGACGACGGGCGGCGTAGCGGTTGGCCGATTTTTTGAACTCGTTTAATCGCGGCCGGACGAGTAAGCTGCCGGCCATGAATCGCATCGTTGCGAAATTTTCACAGCTCAAGACTGCCGGAAAAAAAGCCTTGGTCGTTTATATCGGCGCGGGCGATCCGGATCTGCCAGCCACACAGCGATTGGCCGTGGCTTTCGATCAGGCCGGCGTAGATGTGCTGGAACTGGGCGTGCCCTTCAGTGATCCCTTGGCTGACGGCCTCGTCAATCAATTAGCCGCCCAGCGCGGCTTGGAATCCGGTACCACGCCGCCGAAATTGCTCGCCACCGTCGCCGCCATTCGGCGCGAATCGCAAATCCCGATTGTTTTCTACATCTACTTCAATCTCATTCACCGCGTCGGTTTAGAAAACTTCATTGCCGACTGCGCTCGCGCGGGAGTTGACGGCTTGCTCGTGTTGGACTTGCCGCCGGAAGAGGCAGATAACTACGATGCCCTCATGCAGGGCGCCGGGCTGTGTCCCATTTATTTGGTGGCGCCGACGACGCCCGAGGACCGCATGGCGCTCATCGTCCAGCGTGGCGCGGGCTTTATTTATTACATTTCGCGCGAAGGCGTGACCGGTATGCAAAGCAGTGTGGCGACCAATCTCGCCGCGCAGGTGGCGAAGCTCCGCGCGCGCACGGCGCTGCCCATCGCCGTCGGTTTTGGCATCTCCAATCCCGCGCAAGCCCAGGCAGTCGCGGCCGAGGCGGATGGTTGTGTGGTCGGCAGCGCCATCGTGAACCAGATTGCGGCGCATGCAAAATCGCCGGAGTTGGTGCCGACCGTCGCGGCATTTGTCCAATCGCTGGCGACCGCCGTCAAAGCACTGTAGCGCGCGGCCGGCGGGTTTTTCGCCGGGAAAATAAATTGCGTCCGCCGGCATATCCGTGTTTCATCTATGCGCAGCGGACGCTATCAAAAACATGAAAACCAAGACTGATCTCAAAGACCGTTTCGTCATCATCATGGCCGGTGGACGCGGCGAACGTTTCTGGCCGTTGAGCCGTGAAAAAACACCGAAGCAACTCATCAAGTTGCTCGGCAAAACGTCTTTTCTCCAGCAAGCCGTCGCGAATGTCCTGCCGCTCGTGCCGCTTAAAAATATTTTCATTATCACCAACGCCGCGCAGGCGCCGGAGGTGCGCCGGCAATTGCCGAAATTGCCGAAAGACAACGTCGTAGCCGAACCAGTCGGGCGCGATACCTGCGCAGCGGTCACGCTCGGCGCGGCGCTCGTTGGCGCGCGGTCCACAACCGGCGTGATGGCGGTGTTGCCGGCCGATCACGTCATTCCCGACGCGCGGAAATTTCAGCAAGTGCTGGCCGATGCCTTCGCGGTCGCCGAGCAAGGGCAGGCCATTGTCACCATCGGCATCAAGCCCAACGAGCCGGCCACCGGCTATGGCTACATTCACACCGGCACGGAATTGCCCACGCCGTCCGGCGCAAAAAAAACGAAGACGATTTTTTACAAGGCCGAACGGTTTGTTGAAAAACCGAATGTGGAAAAAGCGATTGAATATGTGAACAGCGGCCATTACCGCTGGAATGCCGGGATGTTTGTCTGGTCGTTTGTCACCATCACCAACGGCCTCGAAAAACATCAGCCCGAAATGTTCGCCGCCTGTCAGCGCTGGTTCAAAGTGGCCGCGCAACCGGCGAAGCTTGCGAAAGTACTGGCCAAGGAATATCCGGTCATCAAAAAAATCTCGATTGATTTCGCGCTCATGGAAAAAGCGCAGAATGTCGTCGTCGCGGACGGCGCGTTCGAGTGGGATGATCTTGGCGCTTGGCCGGCCCTCGCGCGGCACGTCCATCAGGATGCCGCCGGCAACGCGGCCGTCGCGGATTTCATCCATGTGGATGCGGCCCGGAACATCATTTACGACGCGCGTTCGCAAGCGCGGCGCACGCCCATTGCGGTGGTCGGTTTGCGTGACACGATTCTAGTGCAAACCGACGACGCGGTTTTGCTGGCCGATAAATCCCAGGCGCAAAAGATCAAGGAACTAGTCAAAAAATTGGGTGAGGATGCCCGATTGAAAAAACTGGTTTGATTGCCGTCCGGAAATTTATTTCATCGCCAGAAATCCGACCAGAGTGCAGGCGATGGCGATGAAGGCGGCAATGAGCGATTCGCCAGCGACGAGGCCGGAGGCAATCGGGATCGCGTAAGTGTCGGAATTTTTCCGGTGCCATTTTTGCCACACGGTCACAATCACCGCGCCGATGAGAAACGACAGCGCGTTTTGAAACGGCACCACCCACGCTAATCCCACCCCCATTGCAGATGGCAAATATGGCTGCGTTTTCGGCCACAGTTTTTCAATGAGCGGCAGCGCCGAGCCGATCAAGGCGCCGATGATGATGGCGATGAGCGCCGTGTGCGGCAGGTGGCTGACGCCTTGCGTGAGCAGATCGGCAGTGGCCTTCCACATGTTCGTCGCGGGCGGATTGAAAGCTTCGAGCGCGGCTTTGTTCGGGACCATCAAATACCACGCGGGCACCACAGCCAGCACGCCGAAGAACACACCGTAAAATTGCGCGAGAAACTGGCGACGCGGATTCGCACCGAGTAGATAGCCGCTTTTGAGGTCTGTCAGTAAATCCGCCGACGCACACGCGGCCGCGGCGGTGGTACCGGCGGCCATGAGATTGATGGAGGCTATCCCTTTCGCGCCGGGCAGAACGGCGTAAAGTAGCTGCGTCACTTTACCCATCGCGCCCACCGGCCCGGTGTCCGTCTCTCCGGTTGCGCGACAGCACACCAAGCAGAGGACAAAAGAAAAAGCGACCGACAGCAGCCCCAGCCACACGGCAATGTGGAAGGCGAAAAATTGGACGACGACGAGGCCGAGCGTAATCGGAATCAGACCGAGAATGAGCCACGAATTCGGCACTTCTACCGCGTCCACCGCGTCGTGGATGGCATGGCGTTCTTCTTTTTTGAAAACAAAAAAGGCCCGGGCCACGGTGCGCCAGTTCAACGCCACTTGCGTCAGACTCGCAAACACCATCACCGCCGTGCCGCCCCACAGCGCCCAGCGAATTGGATTGAAATCGCCGGCCGGATTGATTTTGAACGTCGGCAAATAACCCGCGACGCTGGCGTTCGCCACATCCGTCGCCGCGAGGTGCGGTGCGATGAAATAATACAACAGCACCGAGCCGCCGAACATCGAAAGCGACACGCGCAAGCCGGTGATCATGCCCGCGCCGACGAGCAGCACGCTCGGCTCAAATGCCAGCCCCTGCATTTGCCCGCGTGCCAGCGGATTCAGCCAGCCGGTGAAATTCCACACTTCCGGGAGATAGAGCCAGCCGGACATTTTTTCGAGCCATTCCGGCAACCGATTTTTCAGTTTCAGTTGCTCCACCAGTTCCGCATAAGTATGCAGCAGACCAATGACCGCGCCGGCGCCGAGCGCGAGCAGCAGCGAATACGCCTGCTGCAACGACTCGCCGCTGCGCGAATAAAGACTGCGCAACGTTTCTGCCGTGGCAATGCCGGAGGGAAAACGCAGCTGCTCGTGATTGATCATCTGCCGCTTCATCGGGATCGCGAGAAACACGCCGAGTGCCGCCGTGAAAAACACAAATCCTGTCGCCACATACCACGGCTCATGCACGCCGGTGATGAGCAGCAGCGCGCCCAGCGCGGTGGCGATGGTGGCGCCGGTGGACGAGCCGGCCGCCGTGGCGGTGGACTGCATGCTGTTGTTTTCCAAAATGCTCATGCGCGAAACGCGGCCGCCGAGGAGGGTGCAAATGGAATTCCAAGCGACAAAAGAAATGACGCAAGCCGTGATGGACACGCCGAAGCTCCAGCCGATTTTCAGCGTGGTGTACAAATTGGAAACCGCCGTGAACATGCCGAGAATGCCGCCCATGACGACGGCGCGGAAGGTGAGCTGGCGCTGCGAATCGCCGCGATAACATTGCTCAAACCACTGGCGGTCTTTTTCCTCCGGCGTGCCGGTGAAGCCGGCCAGCGGTAGTTCGATTTCTGCTTCCGACTTTTTGGCCGGTCCTTGGGATGGCACTGAATCTGAATGCACGCGCGGCAATCTCCGCGAT
>TBL_comb47_HYPODRAFT_10003899_pt1 | contig 17412 bp, 17 predicted proteins | sample TroBogypolimnion_40_FD_10682 | JGI IMG/M metagenome (IMG submission 10682)
TACGTTTTACTCCAATAAGTTTGGTTATGAATAATAGTCCGAAATATTGTATAAATTGTAAACATTTTGGTGAATATAATATTTACGATAATTATGATAATAGTATTATTGGTAAAACATCTCGCTGTTCAAAATTTTTTACAAAAAATCCTGTATCAGGTATAATGAAACCAGATTCGGCAATAAAATGCAGAAATAACGAAGAATTTTGTGGAATAAATGCCAAATATTTTATATCAAAAAACAGTTCTTCGATGGATAAACCATTTTTTGCACATAAAAATATTAAAGCATGTATTGATTGTAAATTTGGTATACCAAATATATCCAATAATCCATTTGATGAGCGTGACCCTATTGAATCCAATTATAAATGCAAACAGTTCGTTACAATAGATATTATTTCTGGTAAAGAAATAATTCAATTAGCAAAAAAATGCAGAAATAATGAAGAATTTTGTGGAATAAATGCAAAATATTTTATCGATTCGAAAGATAACGAAACGAATGAATATTTATACACCCTTGAAGATTTAAAACCGCACAATTTTTGAATCCTTTTTTTTACACCTTTTCTCATTTAAAACGCCGATTTTTTTTATATTATTTGAAAAAATAAACAAAGCATGAATAAAGTATGTAGCATATTTGACTGTAAGAAAAGCACCCTAAAAGATTGGGTTCATAAATACAAAAAACAGCATAATATTACCCGAAATAATAGGACACCTATTTCCTATATCAAGTATATTTGGTAGATGAATTCAGAACATCGTGTCGTTGTTCTAATTGTAATGGAGGAATATGTGAGAAATTTAAGGTGGGAAACCACCCGAATCCAAAAAAAGAGGAAATGCGGTTGATTCATGGGCTACTTCGTTGTAAGAACGGTTGTGGGTTATGGAACAGAGACCGTAACGGTGCCTCCAATATCTACAAGATTGCTTATCAAGCGATACATAAGTTGGCGAGACCAACTTATCTATGTAGAGAAACGAATGGTGGCATAAAGCCACTATCGTTAGGTCTTTCAGTTTCACGGCTGTGCCGTGAAACCAAAGACGAAACAAGTAATCATACTACTTTACCGAGTAGCAAAAACAAACTTTACACGGGTATATGAAGACCCAACCTTGAATCTCTTTATTTCTGCGCATTTTTGTGCGGTTTTAAATCTTCAAGGGTGTAAAATGGGACAACATTTACATTTGTATCATATAATTGGGCGGGCTTTCATATATTCCACTTTAGAACCAGTTTCTTCATCCGATATAGATAAAATATTGTTGGTTATGTTTTCAAAATCCACTTTATGAAAATATGAATAGTAATAATCCTTTATAGTGATAAAACATATGCTTATACAAATACAGCAAATAGAACATGTACCAACACCAATAAGTAAATATTTCTCTAGGTTCTCCATCTTTTTATATAGACGATAATTATAAAGATATTTATAAAATCAATTTTATACTCTTAATTATTATTCTTTACCAAGTAGTAAAAAACAAACTTTACGTGGGTATGCGAAGACCCAACCCTGTCCCATTTTAAATCTTCAAGGGTGTAAAATCCGCGTTGCTCTAAATGAGAAAAGGTGTAAAACCGCACAATTTTTGAGTCCTTTTTTTCTAAAAATATTATAGTTATATACATAACGCCACTATAGCCACTATTATTGCTGCTACACATAATCCTAATATTACACCCTGATGGAATTCGTCTGAGCAACCGCATTTTTTGGTTTCTGTTTTACTATAATCCATTATGTAAAGTATAATGTATTATTTAAGTTTTTATCTATAATTTATTGTTTTTTCGGGTAAGGTTTTTAGACTCAATTTTCTGATTTTTAATGGTTTCACGTAATGCGGCTTTTTCAGCGCGTTCCGCTTCTTTTTGTTGTTGTCTAACCAATTTATCCGCTTCTTTTTGTTGTTGTTTTTCAGCGCGTTCTTGCATCTTGGTCGCTTTTTCGGCTTCTTTTTGCTGCATTTTGACCGCTTTTTCGGCGTCTTTTGCTTCTTTTTCGCGTTTGAATTCCGCCATTTGTTCCTGTAAATCCTCCAAATCTTTGTCGATACCCACGGAGTATTTATCGACCACATCTTTGACCAATTCGTGTTTAATATCATTTTCTATTTCACCCTGTTTACGCAAGGTTTTACGCATTTGTTTTTCTTCACGAACCTTGTATTTTTCTGCTTTTATTTTGTCATTCCATTTTGATTTGAGAGTTTTCCGTATTTTTCTTAAAAATGTATGTCTTTTTTTCTGATATACCTTTTTGGTCTGTTGAGTGAGTTTAATTTGTTCTCCCATTTCCTTTTTATTTACTCTTGACATGCGGCGATATTCTTTTTGTTCGTCGCGAATAATCATACGTATGACACTCTTTTCCAATTCATTTATATCACCTTTGAGTAAGGATTGTAAATTCTTCATACGATTTTTATAGGCAACCATACGAAGTTTAAAATTCGCCTCTAATTCTTTGATTTGATGGTCCAAACTCTCCATTTGACGGTCGATTTCAACAATCGCTGGATGTTTATGTACTGCTTCGGTCAGAGATTTCGTATCAGTAACCCGTTTACTACAATCATATTTCAATTGATAAAAGAGTGTATTTTCGTATTTTTTAAATTCTTGGGGGTTCTCCAACAATTTTCTTTTGATTTCCGAAACTTTCTCTCCTTTTAATGATTGAATTTTTTTTATTTGTTCTCGAATACTCTTTATTTCATCACGTATTTCTTTGGTAGCCACTTTGACTTCTTTGATAATGTTCGATATATTGGCACGAACAATTTGATTACATTTGCGTTTCGCCTTGCCTTCTTCATAGTTATCACATTTCTTTTTTAAAAAAGCGAATTTACTGGTATCAATGTCGCCCAAATCGCCTTCCAATTTCTTGTTCTCATCCACAATTTTCTTTTTGAGTTCCATGATTTCCGAGTCCATTCCTTGTTGGGTCAATCGTTTATCATATGTATCAATGTATCCTTTGGTATGTTTATCAACGAGGGGAACGAGAACCTGTTTAATGACTGGTTGTGAAAATTGTCGTGCATCTTTTTCTCTATTCAAATAACTAATATGTCCTATGATTTGATTGAGAAATTGGTCTTCACCCGCACCAGTAAATTTACCATCTTCGTCCAAGTATTTTTGGGAGAACTGGGGATAATCCACAGGAATCTGTTGATGAGGTAATTTACAAAGATTCATTAATTTGACCAATTCAAACGGGTCTTGGGTAATGGGGGTCGCCGTCATCAATAACAGACGGACCGATTCATGCCCCGAGACCAAATATGAATTCATAATGGATTTATGGAGCGCTTCCGTGTCGGGACGTTCGAGACTCGATAAATCGCTACCGCCATATAATTTATGTGCCTCGTCAATGATGATGAGGGTTTTGCGTAATGGGTCCTCTTGTCCGTTGATTTTCACCAATTCTTTATAATAACTGTTTTGTTTCGATACCAAATTACTGAATTGTTTATAGGACATGGGACGTATTTTCCACGAAGGCGACAGCATACGCATACGCTTGGCTTGTTCATCTGGTATATCTTTTCCTTCGGAAATCGCTTGACGAATGCGTTCATTACATACTTGGTCAAACATGTTTTTCCAGATGTCATTTTTAAGGGTGGTGCGAGTTACCCATAGAATTGTGTATCCTTCTGGCTCGAAAGATGAAGTGGCTGTTGCAATTGCGCTACAACTTTTGCCTGTGCCAACTGAATGATATAATAACATACCTTTATAAGGATTGCTTGGGGTAAAGTAGTGACGGACAAAATCTTGTGTCGGAGTATATTCGATGATGCTACTTTTCCCACCTACTATTTTTTCCTCCCCTACATCACCGACACCTCCACCATTCTTAATTGGACCGGCATAACCGCACAAATTCTCCATCTTTACTGCATCCCAAGCAAAATCGCCGTATTTTTCTTTGATATGTGCACGAATTTCTTTAAAATCTGGCACGCGCACAAGCGTATGATTGTTATTATTATGGAGTTCGTTATGTATTGCGAGTTCTTCTTCAACCATATTCACAATTTGGGGCTGACCCACATCTAATGGAGGTAAATCATCGCGTATAACGATTCTGCGTTTTGCACCACCACTCGAAGCGACACTCGAAGCGACACTCGAAGCGACAATCGAAGCGACACTTATGTTTTCTTCAACCAAACTGGTAGAGCCACTTGACCCTTCGTCTTCTTTCATAGCGCGTTTGAAATTGTGTATATTTTTATTCAAATCGTAATCAATAGAACCGTATACGGCCATTCGCTCCATTTCGCTCGTCAATGTCATCAGACGTAAATCGATATTCATGGCTTTCAAATACAATTCTATGGATGTCGTGGACCCTTGAAACAGCGATTGATGCTCTTTTGAAATAGATATATCGTAATTAAAAACATAGAGTGGCCAACCCTTGTTTGGCTGAAACACCAACCCTTTTTGCCCACAGGTTCTCGTTCCACGACCGATGACTTGTTTTTGGTCGGCGGCGGTGGTTTGGGGTTCAAAAATATGAATGTATTTGACATCGAACAAATCTATTCCTTCCTTGAACCCGCTGTCCATGATAATAAATCGAACCAGTTCTCCGTGTACATTGTCGGGACGGTGATTGAATTTCTTTAACATTTCTTTTTTCATAGCCACACTGAGTGATTGCTCATAGACGGATACAGAGGAAAGTAGATAGAAATTATTTCCGGTGGTATCTAATAATGTTTCGTCGGGTAATAATTCTATTTTTTCGTATTTCTTGGCACCGCCTGTGACTTTATTATTATTCTCATTATTTTCTTCTTCGGATTCGAGTTGTTTTTCCTCTTCTTCTACTTCTTTCTCTTCTTCTGTTTTATTCGACATCGGATTTTCTTCGAAAATCCTAGATGGCGAATCTAGAAAACGTTTCGAACCACTTTGTGGTTCTGTACGTTTTACTCCAGGATTGACGAAATAATTTACTGTATTTTCTACGGATTCTACCGTAGGTAGAGAATTGCTTATGGATTCCAAAGTAGGACCCGTATAAGGCACAGATGGCAATGTTAGCGATGAAATAGCTGATTCTGCTTTTTCTTCTGATTCAGTAGATACTTTCTCTTCTTCTGCTTCAACTTTCTCTGCTTTCTCTTCTGCCTCTAATGTTTTTTTTTCTTCGGATTTAGATGGAGTATTATTAGATGAAAAAATATCAGGCAATATGGATGCATTAGGACGCGGTTCGGAGTTATTTGTTTCTTCCTTTTTTTTTGCTTTTTCCTTCAAGGTAGAAGCATATCCCAGAGTCATACCTTTAGCAACAAATGCAGATGCTAACAATTTAGCTCCATGAGAACCAGATTTCAAATCAGAGAAAATGAAATGTTTGAATTGTTTTCCGTATTTTTTCTGGTCTTGTCGGTCCAATTTGGCAATATTTTTCATCAATTCGTGCAATTTGGGGGAACGTATTTTCATTTGATTTAGAAACGTTTTATTGTCAAAATCAGGCGTATCGAATTTATATTCGTTACCTGATTTACTCCAGTTTGATTTTTTGCGGACACATTCACCGTCGAACAATACATAGGAAGGACTGTTGACCATTTTTTCCAACTCTTCTAAATTTTCGGTATGTTCAATGTTAGTTACTGATATCACAGATTTTTCCTCTGTATCCGAACTCATGTTCTCGCTTATATTTTCCGTGCTAGTAGACATTTATATATTATGATATAAAAATCCCTCTCTTATAACATTATAATATTCTATAATGTATATAATAATAGTATAGAATGCCAAGTAAATTAGGAGGAGGACCTTTTAACGGATATTCACCACAACAAACCATCAATAATTTTAAGGATAGTGAACAAATCATGACGCGACGCGTTTTGGTAAAAAGTTGGAACACATCTTATGCAGGCGGAATTTTCAACAATAAGGGTCGCATTACCACACCATTTCGCGCTATCAACAATTCCGGTGATTTTTTGTCGAGATCACAATATCGATGCGGTGGACCGAACCCTACCAATGTAGACCGTTATAAGCGTAAGAACAGCATCGGTAGTATGTTCCAAAATTGTGACAATACAGGTGTTCCAGCCAGTTCTTGTAATGTGAAATTTGTAGCGGATTCGTCGGATTATACCAAGTTCAAAAAACAGAGCGCCATGAACCGCAATTACAATGATTCAAGCAACGGTGGCGACCAAAGTCATGCGTCGTATGTACCTTTGATGGCGGTTATTCGTTGACGGATTTCCAAAGGAAATCCTAGTCGGAGGACCCTTCGGGTCCTCAACCGAGCAACCTTCGGTTGCCAAGGACAACGAATCTAGAAAACGTTTCGAACCATCAAGACCCCCTGAAGGGGGTCGGGTCGTGGTTCTGTACGTTTTACTCCAATCGATACTAATTATTCATGGTCGAATTATGATATTATATTTCTTTATATAATATAATATAATATCATGCCAGCAATGTATCGCTCCATGTTTGCCATTAACGATATCAATAATGGTAAATTATCTGCTATCAAAGCGATGCCCCAAAAAGACAGCACATCTAACGGTGACAGTACCTTTAGTGTGGACCGTATGGCCTACGTAAAAACCTATACAAATAATTTGACTAACACTGCTAATCCACCGGGTCATTTTGGTATGGATGCTTTTGGTTCAGGAAACCGTATTCTACCTACAGTATTTGATGGACATCAAACCGCTGCTCAGAAAAAATGGTCAAGTAACCGTGATGCGTCGGAAGTGGTCCGACGGCAACGAATCAATAGCGTCGGCGTAGGTTCTCTGAATGCACAGAATCAACCAATGTGTTTTGAGACACATTCTAATATTAATACTACACGTGATGCACTGCGTCGCGTTCGCGCAGGTGGTGCCACAGTCCCTAAAAAAGTGACACATAAATTGACCAATGCTCCGGTCCCTGGTTATCCAGCGGGTATTTTAGTAAGAACTATTAATCATAGTTTGGCTGTTGTTCATCCAAAGATGGCGATGGCCAAGAAACCCATTAGTGCGAACATGCCCAAACACTTCCACTAATAATAATCGAGAAAAATCTTTGTATAACATATAACAAATGTATAAATATTTAGTGGAATTTTTAGGCACCATATTTTTTGTATATGTCATTTTGGCGACAGGCAATCCGTTGGCAATTGGTGCGGCATTAGCACTCGTTATTTTGATTACATCCAGTGTTTCCGGTGGATATGTGAATCCTGCAGTAACCATCGCCATGGCTTCAGCTGGACAAATCCCCACGTCCGATATTATTCCTTATATTTTGGCCCAGTGCTTCGGTGGTCTCACTGCTTTAGAAATTTACAAGCGTTATAAGATATAAATTATAAACATATATTTGTATAGTGTATAAGTATATGTTTAGTTGGAAAAAAATAAATAATTCTATAAAAAACCTACAAAAAACCAGACGCATCATAGGCGGTTATTTGGCGAATTCTGTAAAAAAAAATAATAAAAACAATGGAAATAAAAAAAATCGCACTCAAAAATCTCCTATCTCTCGTAAATCCCATATGTCGTCATTGTTTCCGGCTATTATGAACCATTAGTGTGAATTTTGCAAACTGCGAAACATGATAAACAAACTAACAACTGTCAAAGATGCGAAATAAAAATGTGTAAGAGAGTCCCAGTGAATATGGACGTCGTTTTTGACGTGTATTGGTAAGGGGGCGTTTACGCCTCCAACTACTAACTCTGTAGGTGAAGTAAAACGTACAGAACCGCTATGCGGTTCGAAACGTTTTCTAGATTCAACACCTAGGATTTCCTGCGGAAATCCGGTGTTGAATGACCTACGGTCACCGGAAGAGTTTGGGACGGGTTTATTTGGTAGAGTCAATGAACCCTTATTCTTTTCGGTTTCTTCTTGTTTATCGTTAGTGAATAGACCATTAATAATATAGGTATTTAATGGTAAAAAATTATGTTCTGGTTCTGCTTCTGACCCCTGACCATAATTTACAATATAATCTTCTTCCACTACATTGTATTGGCTTATTTTATAGGTATTTTGATTGATAAATTCATGATTATTTTCGTCTAAATTTTGCATATCATTAAATGGTGAAATATACGACATATTATAGTATAACATATCGTATTATAATATTATTGTAAATAATAAAAATAGTATAAAGACATATTAACATGTATAATAGTTAATAAACTTTGTTTGTCGGAATATCTAAGCAAATATGAGCACACTATTTTCAATCATAAATAATGAAGGACAATTTTCGACACCATTTATTGAAGAGCAATTTTCAAAAGGCGTGAGAAAAATCCATATTCATGGAGAAGATAATAGCGATTATTCTGGAAAAACATCCAATATGGGACAAAAAATGATTATTGGTATTGGAGAAAACACACAAGTAATTGTCATTAATGATGTAGTATTAAGTTGTAATGGAACAATTTATAATGCACATGAATTATTTAAATATATGAATATTACACCTGTTACTGACCTTAATTATGAAATTATCATTCATTTATATATTAAATATGGAATGGACCATATGTTACAAATGCTAGATGGCGATTTCGTGTTCTTTTTGGTAGACAATCGTATGCATCTTGATAGTTTTAAAATGTATGTAGCAAGAGACCCATATGGTCTCAAACCAATGTATATATTATATCCGAATAAATATGACGATAAACATATTATCGGATTAGCAACCGAAATGAAAATGTTACATGGGTTCTATCATGAATATGATGATATTTCTCAAAAAGATACACCAGTAAAGAATAATACTTTGAAAAATGAGACAATGAAAACAACCTATAAATTAGTTCAATTTCCTCCAGGAACGTATTCATCCTATTTTTTGCCATCTAAAGTAATGTCAAAATGGACATTGGACAAAGAATTTTATAGATATCATACGATGGGATATAATTCACTCATGTATCATACCAGTCCTCAGTATGAAAATACTGAAATAGTATTAAATATCCAACGCTATCTCATTCGTTCGGTAGAAAAACGTTGTTCATCCACTGACCAGCCTATGGGTTGTTTATTGTCTGGCGGATTAGATAGCAGTATAATTGCTGGTTTAGTAAAACAATATCACGTAACACATAAACTTGGTAATTTTGAAACATTTACAGTGGGTATGGAGGGCAGTGAAGATTTGAAATATGGAAAAATGATGGCGGAACATTTAGGTAGTATTCACCATGAATTAGTTCTGAAAAAGGAAGATATTTTTAAGGCCATTCCTGAAGTGGTTCAAACCATTGAGACATATGATACAAACACTGTAAGAACTAGTATAGCACATTATTTGTTGGGAAAATATATTTCTGAAAATGCAAAAGCAAAAATTATTTTCAATGGTGACGGAGCAGATGAAGTGTTTGGTGGTCACTTATATATGTATTTGGCAGATGAATCTGTTGAATTTGATTGTGAAGTGCGTCGTTTATTGAAAAATATACATCATTTTGATGTTCTTCGCACAGAAAAATGCGTATCATGTCACGGATTGCAATCAATTTCTCCATTTTTAGACAGAGCCTTTGTGCAATATTATTTATCTGTAGCTCCTCAGGTGCGTTTTCATACACGAAACGAACAATGTGAAAAATTTTTCTTACGCTTAGCATTTAATAATAAGAATTATCGTGATTCAATAGGTAAAAAAATAATGCCGGAAGAGAATTTGTGGAGAACGACAGAATCGTTTTGTGATGGTATGTCACCTACTACTAATTCATTACATGAAATGTTACAAAATTATACAAATGACCGATTTATTCGTGAAAATATCCGACTTATTCCAGAATTTTCAAAATATCAACATATTTATAGAGAGGTTTCATTACAAGACCCAATATTAAATAATATGAAGGGTTATCTTGTGCCAGATAATGTTGAACAATATATATACAGAAAGGCATTTGAAAGACATTATCCAGGAGCAGGAGAGGTTTTGCCTTATTTTTGGTTGCCACGATATTCTGAGAAAATATACGACCCCAGTCCGCGTAGTCTTAAAATATACGGCGGTGAGGAACCCGAAGAATCAGACAAAGATTCTGATGAAGATTCTGATGAAGAATTCATCGAAGAAACAGGAATAAACCGTTTTATTAATAATTTTACTCTTACTCCTCCTGATAATTTTAATGGGGATTTCAGTCAGCCTATTAAAGTTTGTGTCAATATTATTACTAGTGAAGGCACTTCAAAAATTGCTGAATTTACTCCCAATTTTTGTGAAAATGTAGTTGATGAAAAAACTGGACGTGTGTATAATACACTTAAATTGGTTAAGACTTTTCCCGAATCACCAGTTCAAGGAACGGAACAAGGAACGGCAGAACCATTAGGAACGGAACAAGGAACGGCAGAACCATTAGGAACGGAACAAGAAAATACGAATACAAAAAAAACGAAAAAAGAACCAGCACCTAAGAAGGAAAAGGCCCCCAAAAAAGAACCCGCACCTAAGAAGGAAAAGACCCCAAAAAAAGAACCCGCACCTAAAAAATAGAAATAGAAATAGAAATCGAAATAAAATAGAAATAGAAAGAATAGAAATATATATATATATTAGTATGTCCAATACATATATTTCGACACCCACATGGATTATTGCAAATAATTCATATCCATTTATACAACAAATTATATCTGATGTAACAGGTAAGAATATAGTAATAACAGATGGATTTTTAATTTATGTTTCTTCAGATTACGGAACAACTTTTTCTAGTGGTTCATACATTAATAATTCTGGATGTTTTATTATTAAGGTTGCTGCGGATGCATTATTACAAAATATTGTGGTTACGGCTCCCATATTTTCAAATCAATTTGGGACCGTTTTACCTGATTATATTTACAGTTCAACTGATTATGGTTTGACATTTACACCATTAACGAATTCACCACAAGCTATATGGCAAACAATTACAAGTGATGCGACTGGACAATATTTAGTAGCTGGACAAAGCGACGCTTTGTTTTTAAAATTGTATTATTCAACAAATTATGGTGCCACATGGACATTATGTAGTGGAACTGATGATTGTTATTGGAGTTCAGTGGTATCTAGTTATGATGGAAGTAAAATAATTGCTATTGGGACCAATTCGCAAACAAACATTGTAAACATATATACGTCTACCGAATATGGAGAAAATTTTACCAATCGAGGACCAATTGGCCAATATATATACTTTAATCAACTTGCATGTAATGCTACTGGTCAATATGTATTTGTTACAGCAGGACAATCAGGTATATATAAATCATCAGATTATGGAGTGACATGGGCATTATCAGGAGCCGATATTACTAATAATCAAAACTATTATGCAATCAGTGTGAATTCAACAGGTCAATATGTATTAACAAGTGATAATTCATCAAGTAATACATATTTTTCGACGGATTATGGAGAAACATGGACATTACAAAATATGCAAGACAGTAATCAGGGACAAGGAATATATAGTGTTTCTGTTAGTAACGATAGTTCATATATGTTTGCTTTAGATTATTCAATTGGACTATATGTTGCACAAAATAGTTATCCTTATGTACCCCCCACAGGAGACACAGGAAACACAGGCACCACAGGAGACACAGGAAACACAGGCACCACAGGAGACACAGGCACCACAGGAGACACAGGCACCACAGGAACAACTGAACCACCACTTCCACCACCAGGAACCGGAGAAAACGGTCAAACCGGTCGTTCGACCGTCCCTTGTTTCAAAGAAGATACATTAATTCTAACTGACCGTGGATATGTCCCAGTTCAAGATTTACGTAAGGGTGATTTGATAAAAACATTTAAAAATGATTACTTACCTATTGATATAATCGGAATGAGACAAATATACCATAGATGCTCGGAAGAACGTGTAAAAAATCAATTATACAGATTACCAAAAGATAAATACAAAAATATGACCGATGACCTTATTTTAACAGGATGCCATTCTATTCTTGTTGATTGTTATAAAACGAAGGAACAGCGTTTAAAAACAATTGAAATCAACGGTGATACTTTTGTTACTGACAAAAAATATCGTCTTCCTGCTTGTGCTGATGAAAAAGCCGAAGTATATGAAACACCCGGTTATTACAATATTTATCATTTCGCTTTAGAGAACGATGATTATTATATGAATTATGGGATTTATGCAAACGGACTGTTGGTGGAAAGCAGTTCAAAACGCTATATCACAGAATTGTCTGGTATGAAGCTAGTATAATATATGTTTCTTGAGTATTTTGGAGGAAACGTGTAGAACCGCTTGAAAAGCTGCGCTTTTCTGACCGAAGCGGAAACGTATGAAGGTTTTGCTTTGCTCCGCTAGCCTGATCAGAAAATCTTCGATTTTCAAGCGGCTCTGCAAAACCTAGTATTGAATGGTTATGATATATATTTTACACATATATCATATATGGGGTACTATCATCCATCGATTTCGATGAGTCGGACACCTTCGGTGTCAACCTGGAATTTCCTTCGGAAATTCCTTGGCGAAGCTCATCTACATCTACGGATGATTGAGGTTTTACGGCACCTCCGGAAAGAGACCCCATAGGGGTCTCTACCCTTGTGGTGCCCGTAAAACCTTTAAAAACTCGCGTTCATTTCAAACACATCCACATCGACGGTTTTATTGGCCAATGCATACTCAGAATTCGTGCGCTCGAAGAAATTAACTTTGGTCTCAATACTAATCAATTCCATGAATTCGAATGGATTACTCGAATTGTAAATCTTATCGTATCCGAGCTGAACACATAAACGGTCCGCGACGAATTCAATATATTGGCACATCAAACGTGCATTCATACCAATCATGCGGCAAGGTATGGCCTCGGTGATAAATTCTTTTTCAATTTCTACCGCGTCCATAATGATTTCGTGAATACGCTTCTTGCTCAATTTACGTTGTAAACGACTATATAACAAAATAGCAAATTCAGTATGCAGCGCCTCATCGCGGGAAATTAATTCATTGGAAAACGTTAGTCCGGGCATCAGACCGCGCTTTTTAATCCAATAAATAGACGCAAATGCACTGCTGAAAAAGATTCCTTCTACTACAGCAAATGCAACTAAGCGTGCCGCAAACGAACTGCGGTTGTCACCAATCCATTTCTTCGCCCAGTTCGCCTTTTTTGCGATGCACGGAAAATTGTCAATCGCATTGAACAAACGGTCCCGTTCGTCACCATCTTTGATATAAGTATCTATCAACGTGCTATACATCTGAGAATGAATATTTTCCATCGCAATTTGAAATCCGTAGAACGCACGGGCCTCGGCCAGCTGAACGTCACTCATAAATCGTATTGCCAAATTTTCAAGGACAATTCCGTCACTAGATGAAAAAAACGCGAGCACCATCGAAATAAAATGTTGTTCGTCTTTGGAGAGTGTTTGCCAATCTTTCATATCTTTTGACGTATCCACCTCAGGAACAGTCCAAAAACAATCCACTTGTTTCAAATACATTTGCCAAATTTCGTTGTCTTTGATGGGAAACATGACATAACGGGAGTTATCGGGTCGAAGTAAGGGTTCAATAAAAGTATTAGATTCAGCCATTTTATACCTAAATAATATAATGCTTAGATTTTATACCCTTGTCACAAATATTTTTCGTGTGATTACAACTGTAAAGTAGTAATCATATTTTTTTTATAGGATTTACACGCATAATATGTAGTCATAATTATGAAATAAATAACAAACAAATAATATATAGTTATAGTGCATATATGCAGGGACTCTGTAAATATAAGAATATATTTGGTAAACCAAATACCGGTGTGCATTCCTATAAACTTTTTGACCTTGCCATAGTTGATATTGCAGTTACATTATTAGCAGTTTATGCTATATCCTTGTATTTCGATTTTTCATTTTGGTATACTTTAGCCGTTACATTTATTATTATGGTTATTTCTCATCGATTATTTTGTGTTCGCACCACAACTGATAAGTGGTTATTTCCGAACGGATAATGTTACATGTAAATCTATGTAATTTATTTAGTCGAATAAAATATACATCGGATATATAAATGGATATTCATTTGTCTGAAGGCAAACGGGATAAAAATTCTCAGGAGAATAAATGTGCATGGTCAGGGCTCCAAATGAGCCCAACTACTAAGTTCGAAGGTAGCTTCGCTACCGGAGAACTTAGGAACGAGAGCAGTCGTAGAAGCTCGAAGAATCAATCAGATTCGACCGTTACACAACACATTCTTTATTCTCCAGAGGATTGTTCTTTTCTAGGCGAACCGAAACAAATTATCCAAGAAAAGAAAAAACCCCGTAGGTCGAAAAAGCAAACTGAAAAAGAATTATTACAAGATTATTATAATGACAATGAGAACCATTCTTTTGTGAATAAAAAAAAGATATATGAGAACATGCAATATTTATCACCTAATGAGAAAGCCGTATTTGAGAACAAATTTACCAAACCAATCAACTCAAATCAAGAAGAATATGTTACCACTCTTAAAAACAAAAACAAAAAAATAATCATCGTGTCCGGTCCAGCAGGAACTGGAAAAACTTTGTTTGCTACCGAATTTGGGGTGAAGAATTTTCTATTGGGAACTTACGAAAAACTTATTTTTACCCGCCCGTCCGTCAGTGTGGATGAAGACTTGGGTTTTTTACCTGGCACACTCGAGGATAAAATGGCACCATGGATAAGACCCATATATGATATTTTACATAATTTTATTACTCCCAAAGAAGTGCAGACCATGATGGAAGAGAAAACGATTGAAGTAGCCCCTCTCGGATACATGCGAGGGAGAACCTTCAAAAATTGTTGGATTGTCGCCGATGAAATGCAAAATTCGAGTATTTCGCAAATGAAAATGTTAATGACGCGTTTAGGTGAGAACAGTCGTCTTATTATTACGGGCGATTTAGAACAATATGACCGCCCGAATGAAGTCAATGGGTTGGAAGATTTTTTGAATAAATTCCGCGGGAAACGGTCAGTAAGCATCAGTAGTTTCGAATTTGACAAGGGGGACATACAGCGCGAACAGGTGGTGCGTGAGATATTGGACATTTATAGCAGTCCTTTTGTCCCCAGTGGATATGTGGATGATTTATCCACATCATCCTCCCCAACGTCATCTATCGATTCGAGAATATCACCGGAACTGGTATCTTCCGATAACGATACATAAAAAATATAATCGTCATATACAATATATCAAAATATGAACATAGTTTCCAATATAGTGAAAAATTTAAAAAATAATCGCATGTTGGATGCAAAAAACAACGTCATCATTCATAACCGTTTTATATTGTATTTCATCTTTTTTATTGCTTTAGCGGATTTGTATTATTTGACCGTGGCCGGTGATTTTTTCTCCGTATCCATTTTCATTTTAATTGGATTTTTAACTTCATTTTTTAGCAAAAACATGATGATTATTTTCTTTATTGCGTTGACAGTAACGAATATTTTAAAATACGGCACTAAGATTCGTCATTCCGAAGGGTTCGAAGACGCGGATGAAAGCGATGAAAAAGAGACTAATGGTGCATCAGATGTGGATATATCTGTAGACAAAAAAGACGGCAAAGAAACCGAAACAAAATACAATAAAAACAAAATATCCAACAATGATTCAATTTTAAAACCCGCGGAAAAGGTAACTTCGAAAGAAATCCTTTCCAAATTGAATAAAATAATTGATGTTATGAAAAATTGAAGTAAAACGTACAGAATCACTACGTGATTCGATCGGGGGGCCTGATCAGAAAATCTTCGATTTTCAAGAAAGGCCCCCAATCTTGCATCGCCCTTCAGGCGATGCTGAGAAACGTTTTCTAGATTCAACACCTAGGATTTCCTTTGCGAAGCTTGGAAATCCGGTGTTGAATAATCGAATAAATATTTCGTTATGATATTATCTTATGAGTATATCATAATATCATACTATTATAACAGCATAACAGCATAACATATGGCATTTGACATATTAAAAATTGGAAAATATTTAGAATGTCCTTTTAAAATTTTGGACCATATGACCACTTGTTTGTTTTTTTGGGGGTTAGATTGGTTGTTTCATGCGATATGGGGTATAGTTTGGGTAATTGTTTTTATTTTTATATTTTGTCCAATATGGTTGTCATTAATTATGTTATGTTTTTTTGTTAGCAATATTACTGGTTGTTATACTGTAGAACCAAACGATATTTGTCCCAGTTGGCAAAGTTTTGCCAATTTTATCGAGAACATTATGCAGACTTTGACAGGAAGTAAATTTTTATATAGAGACGATGGTGATATGGATAATTGTTATTGCATAGACCCATTACCTCAAATGTTTGATCCATTACGAGATTATCATAATTACTATAATGATGCCAAAAGTTCCAAAAATTCATCGAATGGAGCAACATTATTAATTCCTATGATTGTGTTTGGTTTGCTCTATTCTTACAATAAGAAAAGAATATGATGATATATTATATATTATGGGTAAAAAATGCATTCCAGGTGTCATTTGTATTGAGAACATGACGCTTTTTATTTTATTTTTTCTTTTGTTGTTAATCGTCTATATGTTTTATAATTTTTCCAAATTATCAAATCAAGTGGTTTATGTACAAAGTCCACAAATTTCTGTTCCAGCAATGCCAGATTATAGTAACGTTCCTATAATAGCAGGTATATCTACGCGAATCGCTAATATATCCGACCCCTTCAATGACCCTTATTCGCCACCGCTTAAATCAAATACGTCTATCTTTAGCGGACAAGTATTTAGCGGAGACGTGCGAGGATCAGTCCCACTTGTCGGTCCAGTTGTTACACAAGCAGTTGTTCCTATAAATGTGCCAAGTCGTGGTATGAGCACTGGATACAGTCAAATTGGAATTTTAACGCGAAGCAATGGTCGTGATGACATGATTTTGCCTTTGATGGGCCGCCCAAGTGTGACGGGGAGAACCAAAATGCAATATTATACTATGTCAAATAATGGTAATATCAACACGAAATTACCTGTAAGTGTCAATGGGCGCAGCTGCACCAGTGACAATGGTTGTGACGAAATAAATAACAATGATACCGTTTATGTTGAAGGATACAAAGATACTTTTATTGCTACTATTTATGAATCTGGGACGTTCTCATATCTTCCTTATATTTGAAGGGCTCGAACTGTTCTTTGAATTATTCATAAATATTAAATATAATGAATATAAAGATAATATGTCTTTATATCATAGTAACAACCGGTTGGGAATTCTGAGTTACTCTGTTACAAAAATGTGTTCCTA
>TBL_comb47_HYPODRAFT_10003901_pt1 | contig 17407 bp, 16 predicted proteins | sample TroBogypolimnion_40_FD_10682 | JGI IMG/M metagenome (IMG submission 10682)
TCGTGTCCATCGGTAAAAATGGCTGTCAGCCTTTGATTATGACCTTCACCCACTTTCTCGAACCGGATAATCTGGCCTTTTACCTGAATAAAAGCCATATCCCCTGAAATTTCATGCAGGTAATAAAAACGGCTCCTATCTACATATTTATATGGATAATGACGCAACAAATCCTCAACAGTGTTAATGCCAAGTTCTTTGCTAAGCAGATCCGCTTTTTTTGGACCTACTCCGGACAGATATTTTATGTCAGTTTGAAATTCCATACCATTTAACCAGAAATGTATTTGCCAAAAGGTATTATTCGCAAGACGTAAATAATCATGAATGAAGTTGTCAAAGTCATTAGAGTTACTAAAGGCAAAGAAATCAACGGGTGTGCCATAGTCCAAAAAATTCCGTTATTAAAGAAGATTCCCAGAACCAATATATGAACCAGATAAATGCCATAACTATAATTACTGACAGAGTATTGAACCTTTGAAACAAACCTGTTTTTGATGGTTGAATCCTTTATCAGTAAAAAAACCGAAAAGGATTGAATTACCGTATTTATTGTCAGGTAACCGTAACTGTTCAGATCAAGCTGATGTGTCTTTCGGCTGAGAATATAGGTGTATACGGCTGATATAGAGATGCTTAATACAAATGCAACCGATGAATAAATCCTCTTTTTTAATGTGATAACCGGTAATTTAACGAGGTAATAACCCAACACCAGATAACCCGTATGCAGGAAATATCCAAAAAACTTACTGGCATAATCACCTGACCAATCATAAAGGTTTAAAGGTATAGACTTAAAAATAAGGGAAAGGATTAACCACCCCAGTAATAAAGATATAAGAAAAGAATCTTTTAGTCTTCGAACCCCTTTCCCGATAAAAGGCACGAAGAGGTAAATAAACAAAATCATGTAAATATACCAGAAATGTTTTGAAACTCCTTCCTTCAAAAACAGATTGACAGCCCACTGTATTGTAGTATGAAAACCATGTGGCTGTAGTTTCGGAATCAGCACCATCCACCGATAAACCCAGTATACCATCAGCCAGAACAGAAAAGGAACCAGCACACGTGAAAATCTTCTTTTGTAAAATTCGTTCAGCTTATATTCCTTTCCCAGCATAGTGGCTCCGCTCAACATTAGAAAAAGCGGAACTGAAAAGCGTACTGCACTGTCCACTATATTTCCAATCCACCAATACTCCATGTTTTTACCGTAAATCATTTTTACGACAGGAGTGGAAACATGAATCAGGATAACACCCAACATGGCTAAAGCACGTAAAGAGTCGAGCCATTGTATGTTCTCTGTTTTGGAAACCATATACTTGTCAGATTGTCAGATTGTCAATATTGAGAATTGTTTCTGCTATCTTTAAGTCAAATGAAGTTGTAATTTTAATATTCTCACGATTTCCATCTACCAGTTTTATTTTCTCACCCATGGCTTCAACAACGGAAGCATCGTCGGTGAAAAGCGAAGAGTAGTCTTGTTCGTACGCTTTCTTCAATATCTCACTTTTAAAAACCTGGGGAGTCTGTACTAATCTGTATGCTTTTCTATCCACAGATTGACTTCCATTTTCAGTTATTTGCCGGATACTTTCTTCCAGATCCATAACAGGAATGGCAGATCCGTGTTTTTCAGCTTCATTAAAACAACGTGTTATAGTCTGAATACTTACAAATGGACGAACTCCATCATGTACTGCCACCAAGGCTGGACTCTGGATTGCTACCAGCCCGTTTTTAACAGAATCGTAACGGGTTTTTCCTCCTGCAACGATCTGGTGGGAAATGTTGAAAGAGTATTTTGCACACAGTTCCTTCCAGAAATTAATCTGAATGGAAGGCAACACTAAAATAAGCTGTATCGAAGAGTTATATTGATGAAAGACTTCAAGCGTACGCATCAGGGCAGGTTTACCCTGCAATTCAATAAATTGCTTGGGGATGTCAGAATGCATTCGCAATCCTTTTCCTCCGGCTACTACGATAGCAATTTCATTTTTTGTCATAATAAGTATAAAAATCTAAAGCAAAGATAAGCATTAAGTACTAAATTATGGATGGTAATGAATTAATAAATTTAAAATAAATTGATTGTTAGGGCTTTATTGAACAATTAAGCAACTTCTTTGCATAAGATGTCTGAAAAACCACAACATTTATATAACTTTGCACCCTAAAAAATCTGGAAAATGAAAAGAAAAGATTTTACGTTTGTAGTAGCCTTAATGTTTCTTGTAAGTTTTATGCAAGCACAGCAAAATCAGGATTCAAAACGAAACAATATACTTGAAACGCTTTCTGCCCCTGATTCAACAACACATGCAACAGTGAAAATACATCAGGATAAACGTGTTGATCAATTGTTGGCAAACAGAAAATATTCAAACGCTTCCAGGGACCAAGCCACAACAAACGGCTATCGTGTACAGGTTTTCTCGAGCAATGTACAACGAACTGCAAAAAATGAAGCATTTAAGATTGAGCAGGAAATACGTGATGCATTTCCCGATGAAGCCGTTTATGTCAATTACTCGTCACCATTTTGGAAAGTAAGGGTTGGTGATTTTACAACACAAGCCGAAGCCAGAACATTTCGTGTCAAACTTATCGATGCTTTTCCAACATTGAAAAGTGAAATTTATATCGTTCGGGAACAAATTTTCACATCCGTATCTAAATAAATATATGATGGATTTTAATATCAACCAACCAGTTCCTTTTGATGCAGATAAAACTTCACAAATAGCTGAACATTACAAACAAATTATTCAGCTTTTGGGTGAAGATGTAAATCGGGAAGGTTTACTTAAAACACCGGAGCGGGTAGCCAGGGCGTTACAATTTTTAATGCAGGGCTATGAACAGGAACCGGAAGAAATCATCCGATCGGCGATGTTTACTGAGAATTACCGTCAAATGGTTATTGTGAAGGATATTGATTTCTATTCGATGTGCGAACATCATATGCTTCCTTTTTTTGGGAAAGCACATATTGCCTATATCCCCAATAAACAGATTACCGGATTGAGTAAAATAGCCAGGATTGTTGAAGTTTATGCCCGTAGGATGCAGGTTCAGGAACGCATGACGACTCAAATAAAGGAATGTATTCAAAAAACGCTTAATCCAATGGGTGTCATGGTCATCATTGAAGCTCAACACCTCTGTATGCAAATGCGTGGTGTGCAAAAACAACATTCCATAACGACTACCTCTGATTTTACAGGTATTTTCGAACAGGCAAAAACCCGGGAGGAATTTATGAATCTGATAAACAAGAAGTAGGCAATAGTACTACTTCAAACGTTTTTCAATCAATTTATCAGCCAAACGAACGCAATCAACACAAGAATATTTTAACGCTTTAATTGGTAAACAATGTGTTTCGCCTACTGTTGAGTTGAATTCTTCCGTAATACCCGGTTTCCCTGCTTGTTTTAATAGACGTTCAGCAGAGAACAAAGCTCCGCAGACACCTCCCTGAGCCCGACCGCCTCCCCATGCGCGATATTCTTCAATTTCCTGATCAGTTATACTAAACTCCTTCTGAAATCCCTTCAGAATGGCTTGAGCACAGTTTAACTTTTCAGGCAATACGTGAAAGTATTCTTCTGATTTTACCCTTTTATTCCGGTTTATCATCTTCTTTAGATTCGAAATTTACTTTATTGTCAATGATATATTCAGGCCTATTCTTTATTTCATCAAACAGATTACCTATGTATGAACCCACAATTCCAATGGTAAGCAACTGTACTCCGCCAAAGAATATTATCAAAACGAATAACGAGGTCCAACCTGAATTAGCATGGGTATAACCCAAAAGTTTTCCCAGAATGGACCAAACTCCTAAAATCAGGGAAAATGCTACAGAAAAAAATCCTAAAGCCGAAGCCAGTTTCAATGGTTTGGTGGAGAAATAAAGCAATGAAGTAGTTGCCAACTTCAACATTTTTGAAAACGGATACTTTGTTTCACCCGCAAAACGTGCTTCCCGTTCATAATAAAAAGGAACTTGTTTAAATCCAATCCAAGATACTAACCCACGGATATATTTTCCCTTCTCATGCATCTGGTTAAACTCACGAATGATACTTCTGTCTACCAGTCTGAAATCTCCAGTATCGACTGGAAGCCTTACTTCTGAAAAGAAATTGAGCAACCGATAAAACATTTTTGCTGAAAATTTCTTGAAAAAGCCTTCCCCCTTGCGTGACTTTCGAACACAATATACCACCTGGGCATTTGAATCAACCATTGTCGTGATCATTTCAGGAATTACCTCGGGAGGATCTTGTAAATCAGCATCAATAATGACCGCCATATCTGATTTGCAATTATTCAATCCGGCAGTTACAGCTTTTTGATGTCCGAAATTTCTGGAAAAAGAAATTATCTTTATGCTTTTATCCTTTTTAGCAAGCTCGGTAAGTATCTGTTCAGTTTGATCTGTGCTACCGTCATTGATAAAAATAATTTCAGTGGATAATTCTAAATTCGATAATACTGACTTTAATCTTTTATAAGTTTCATTTATTACTTCTTCTTCATTAAAACAAGGTACGATAACACTTAGTGATTTATTCATTCGGCATTAGTTTTAAAAGTATAGTATTTGTTCAGACCAAAATTGATACAAGTATAAACGACGATTGATAACAACTGGCAAAAATACGGATCTATGTGTGTATAATGCAACATTAAATACAAGTTCCCTAACTGCAACAAATATGAGATAGCAAAGGTAAGTATAAATTTAAAAACCGTAACACTCACTTTTGCCTTACTTTCAAAAGTCCATTTACGGTTCCATATAAAGCTATTTATTAAACCTACAATGTAACCAATTAAATTCGAAAAATAATCAGAACAATGCAATTCCTTTAAAAGTATCCAGATAATCCCTGCAGTCAGGAGGGTATTGGATACTCCTACAATTCCAAACTTAATAAACTGAATAAATAATTTCTTGTTTTTCATGGTTCAGTTTTATTTTTGAACAATGAATTTTTATATATTTCAATGAAAACAAACCCCTTTTCGAATCTTTTGATTGGTATCCAATTCGGTTGATTTTTTAAAGCAACTACTAAAGAATCTTCCACATTAGAAATGTTTGAGTAGATAAAATATTTTCGGTTAGGCTCAGTACCAACTCTTTTCCCTGCATGACTTAATTCTATATATTGTCTGTTTCCATAGAAGCAAAAACCTGCTGAAATATCGTTATAATTTAGTTTCTGCTGATCAATATAATTAAAGCATTCTTTTCTTAATTCATAATAAGGCAGATGTGCCAATGTGCAATCCCATGACTTCGCAATTTTTTCAGGATATATCCAAAAATGCCCGGTAAGTTCAAAACAAAGTACTAATAAAAAAATTAATACTGTTTTATTTTTTTGAAGGAATCTTGTCACTCCCGATAAAACAAGAATAGTAAGCATGAAGAATTGCGGCATAAAATACCTTGCGGAAAAAGGCATTTGGCTGATAAAAACAAAGAGAAAGTACAAACCGGTAAGTAGTATGAAAAACAACAAAATAGTTTTTGTTTGATGGGTTAATATTGATTTTGACTTTAAAGTCTGGTATGTAATATAGAATCCTAATAGCCAAATAAAAAATCGTCCGTTTTCTATAGTTCGAAGGCCAAATTCAGCTAAATGTCTTATTACTCTCAACAATCCTGTAGGTAATGAATAATGATCGCTTCCGTACGAATCAGAAAAGAACCATCCACGTGTAATAAAATAATATGTAAAATAGGCAATTAGCAAAAGTAAAGTTGGAAGATACGGCAAAAGAAATTTAACTAATGATATAGATCTGATGTCTTTATTCTTATTTCCATATTCAAAATAACCATATATGAAAAATAAGATTCCACCAGCAAAAATTCCTCTCATGTTTATACAACACAGGAAAAACAGACCAATGGAAAGGAGTCTCGGCTTATGTTCTAATAAAGCTCTGAGTGAAATTACAAATGCCGTAAAAAGGATAAAATCGGGAGATGCTATAGAAAATTGAGTTAAAACAGTAGGTTCTAGCATGACAATAAGTACGACCCAACCCGCAAACTTTTCGGCAAAGAACAGCCTGATTAACTTCCACACATTATATATCAAAATGATTGACCAGCATAGAACAAAAATATGTGAAACCCAAAGCCTATATCCAAAAATTTTCCATAATGCTGCTGTCATTATTCCCATTAAGGGTGGATGGTAACCTGTAGCTACAATTTCTGAACCTGAGCCTTGAGAAGGCATTATAATAGAATTAAAATCGGTCAGATAAAACCAATGTGCTTCTTTGGAAATTTGCTGTATATTATCCCAAAAATAACAATTATTTAAAGAAACAATTGTAAGGAGCACATAAACAAGTACTACTAGGATCAAAAAGAAGGGATTGCTTTTATTTAACCGGATTGGACTCATTCTTTAAACTTTTAATTAAATCGAAAGTTGTGAAAACTATAACAGACAAATATACAAAAAATGCCGGCTCCATTGGTAAAATATCATTAAATCGGGAACAACGGATGTATGAATAAAAAGAAACAAATAGAATTCCTAGTGGCAAATGAATGTTTTTTCGGAGAACTAAAAAATAAAGAACTCCAAGGACATCACCAAGGTACAAGTAACGTTCGTGCATTCCAGGCAACAGAAACGGTATAATAACTGCGCTTAAAAATGCCAGTCTAATCCAAATTTCAAATGAAAATATAAATTTCTTACTGCTTAACCAAACTCCTGTAAATAAAGTGATTAAAGTGGTAGTAAGTATTCCTGCTATTTTTACAGGTTCATAATAATTATTACTTATCAAGAAATAAAGATTTGGAAAATTCAACGTTAAATAATGATAATGGTCTGTTTGTGAAATATAAACACTGAGAAGGTCAGAAAAAGATCTTCCTAAAAACCATGCTGGTATTAAACTGATAACAAAAACGAATGGCGTCACTAGAAAATAATACCAACGTATGCCGCCTCTAAGCATCATAATAAAAAAGAAAGGCAATATCATAACAGTTTGCATTTTAAACGCAAATGCAATTCCCAAAAATAAACAGGATAACAAATGTTCCTTATTTAAAATAAAGAAAACACTTCCTAACGTGAAGGCAGCGTAAATGGAATCACATTGGGATAGATATGAACTATTTAATAAGACTGACGGTAATAATGGTATAACGGCCATTGCTATCCAAATGTGCAAATTGTTTTTATATTTCTGATATGCAATTTTCCCAATAAAGAATGCTAACAGATATTCAAAAAAGATCGACACTAATTTGACTGAATAGAGAGGATTAAAACCAATTTTAGCAATGATTGCAAGTATATAAATGTAGGAAGGTGTATAATCGTAAAATCCGTATTTTAAAGAAGAAAAGTAGCCATGAGTTTTTATAAACTCAAGCCATGGTTGCAAAAATCCGATGTAATCTCCGGTTTTTACGGGAAATAAAATAATCTTGCTGATGAATCCAATGATTATTAGCAATATACATATTGATTTTCCCCTTTTGAATTTTTGAATTTCAATTTTTGAATTCATAGATTCATAGTCGATATTTATCAAAATAGTGATATGTTATTATGTAAAAAACAAATAATTGAATTTTCATTATGGCGGCTTAAATGAAAATTCAATTTGCAAAAATTGATGTTAAATCAGTTTCTAATATAAGGCTATAAAATACTGCACCGCTGTGGGTTAAATGTCTGCAGTCTTCACTGATAAATTTTTTATCAGGTGTAAATACAGGTACCATACCATCCTTGTCAATTATTTTTTCAATTAAATCAATGTATTTATTTCCCCATTCTTTTTTCATAAATTCATTCTGTTCCTTATAGCCCTTTGCTAAAAAAGTTCGTTGAGCAAAGTAATATGGTTTGTGCCTTTTATTATAAAAAAATCCATTATTGATACCGAAATTCTTTGTCCCTACAAACCATATATTTGCACTTTTGATGTTGAATTTCTTTATAAAAACATTGTATTCTTGCTTCTCAATAATAGTTGCGGAGAAAAATATATATTTTGCTTTCCTGAATCTTTCCTCTGAATCTCTACAATTGTTTACATCAACGATGTATGATATTTCAATATTATTTTTAAATTTTGATTCTAATAAAATATTGGCCCAATCTCTGGCAAAACTATCCCCTATTACTAAGACCTTGATTTTATTGTTCTCAGAGAAATTTCTATCTAAACCATAAATTCTTGAATTATAATTAGTGTGCATGTTTCGTTGAACATTTGACTGAACGATGTCCAATTCTGGAACATCTCTGACTACTCCTGCCCTGAAATAAATATAAAGAGAAACGCTTGTAGTAAGTAAAAAAACTGAACTAACTATCCATAATAATACATTGTTTTTAATTTTCTTTTTATTTCTAAATGGTTGTTCAATTATATAATAAGAAAAAACAGAAAGAAAAACTGTAATTAAAAAAATCAAAATATATTGAAATAAATTTATACTTTCAAGTATAAAATAGCGGATAAAAGCTAACAAAATTTGATGCCACATGTAGAGACTAAAGCTAATCTTACCTATTCCCACTATCAATCTGTTTTCCAAAGCTAAAATACTAAAGTCTTTTTCGTTTGTTTTCGATATTAACACTCCCAATGTGGACACAACCGATAAAAGTAATTTTATATTTTGTGGTAAATTGGGATTGAATAAAAGAATCAACAGCAGCAATAATATGAAAATTAATCTGAATTTGCCAACAAACTTAAACCGTTTTAAATAGATAGCTCCGATTCCACCTAACGATAATTCATAGAATCGAAATGGTATTAAATAAAACCTTGAAGCTTCGTTCGTGTCAGTAGTATATAGAAGAAATGATATTATTGTGAGAAGTATTAATGTCGGTAGTATCCAACGAATTCTTTTTCCCCCAAGAAATAAAAAAATTAAAGGATAAAATAAATAATATTGTTCTTCAATACCAAGACTCCAAGTGTGCATCAATGGTTTGAATTCGTTTACGATATTCCAGTAATTTCCTGTTGTAATGTAAAGCAGGATATTATTTGCAAAAAAATTAGTGGCTACTATGGATTCGCTTAAATTTTCAAGATCATCCGGAATCATGACAAACATCCCAATAATCAGTGCTACTAAAGTTGTGAATAGAATCAGAGGAATTATCCTTCTGATTCTTCGAAAATAGAACCCTGTGACAGAAAAGCGATTTTCGAGCGATTCCTTGAATATTATATTAGTAATGAGGTATCCGCTGATAACAAAAAAAACATCAACTCCTAGATATCCGTTTGGCAGACATCCGAAATGATATAAAATAACTGATATAATTGCAATCGCCCTTAAACCATCAATATCTTTCCGATAGGTTTCCGATAAGTTATAAGAGTTTTTATTTTTTGATTGTCTCATCCTGTTACGTCAGAAGTCTCGTCTTTTTTATCTGAATTTAATAATGGCGACTTTCTAATGCGAAGTGAAATGACATTTATTACAAAAATCAGGAGTCTTATTTTCAAACCAGAGTTTTCTAAAAGTAAGATAATCTTTGCTGTTCAGAACTTCAATGACTTTGTTGTCAAATACATTTCCAAAATTTAATTCTTTTGGAAAAGGTTTTGCACAACATGGTGCAATAAACCCATTCCAACAAATGTAAAAATGTGACCAAGGGAATGGGCATTTTTGAAAACCTGTTTCAGTTTTAAAATTATAATTTGTTGTGACATTCTTATAATTATTACATGTAATTTCCAACTCAGAAGTAACATTTGAAAATTCATCGGAAAGATAAAATTCATAATATGAACTATCAATATCTGTAACTGCAGCTAAATTTAACTGAGAAAAGTCCATGTATTCTATCTCTAATTTATTAGCAAACTTAACTAAGTCTGGCATTTGAAAATAGTTTTCTTTTGTTACAACCATATTCAACATTAAAGTTGTTTTTGTTCCTTTACATAGGTCAACAAGTTGGTGTAAATTATTCTCTAATGTTTCAAAACTTGCTTTTTTACGGATTGATTCATAGACAGACCCTAATCCATCAATTGAAATTTGAATAGTATCGATCTTATTAACCAACTTTGAAACAATCTCGATGAAATTGGGAAGCATAGCATTGGTCGATACAGAAATGATGATTCCTTTGTTTTTAAATTTAATATAATCTACTATTTCCACAATTTCCTTATATATAAATGTCTCCCCCATACCTGTAAGTCCGATTGAATCCAAATACGGCCAAACTTCATCGATTATATTTTTTGTTTGTGCCACAGTCATATTCCCTTTATCCATGGCTTTTCCAAAATTATATTCTCTCGGACATATGGTACAAGCCAAATTACACTGGTTTGTAAGTTCAATCATTATAGTTGAAGGATATGCAACTTTTAATGATTTGTTATATTTTAAATAAAAGTGGTTGATTTTATTTTTTATATAAAAAAACAGGTATTTGTTTTTAGGCAGGTTTAAAAGTCTGTTAATTGCTTTACTAACTCTTCTTTTGTTCATTTTAACAGTTATTGTAAAAACTTTGTATAATTCTATTTTGTTTATAAAATAAATAGCTGCAATTTATAATTAGTATGGATTATTTATGAATAGCGAACGAAACCAAAAGCACTGATTTTTATAATGATTCATCTAAATACGCTGGAAGTCTTATGAGAGTGTTAACGTTCGAATAAAGTCTAATTATAATCTAGTTTATCACTAATATTTTAGTGATAGCACTTTGAGTTCCATCAGAATTGGCACAGATAGCCAGATAAATTCCGGTGTTTACTTTTCGTCCATGTACATCTTTCCCATCCCAGGTTGCAATGCTTCCGTTCGAAACAGTTTCACATACAAGATTTCCATTGATATCTGTTATTTTAACTTGTGTATTGACAACTAATCCGGTGATGGTAATAATCCCAGTATATCCTTGACGAACAGGGTTTGGATAAGCATATACGTTTCCAAATGAGCTACCCGCTTCACTTGCATCACTTTGGTAGGATACAATACCCTGATCAGTTCCAAAGAAAACTTCTCCAGTTACAGGATTTATGGCTAAAGACATTACATTATTTGACAATAATGGGCTGTTCGAAACGGTAAAATGTTGAATGGTTTGTTGTCCGTTTTCTGACATTAGATATACGCCTGATGCTCTGGTGCCAAGCCATTTACGATTTGCTCCATCGATAGCAATAGCTTGAATGTTTTCACCAACCAATAAATAATCAGCCAGATTAGTACTGTCGTTTCGTGGTATTTTGACTCTGGAGCAAGTATAATTTGAATTATAAACATTTGACAAGTCGCTGAATAGAAATGGCCCAACGTCTGTTCCAACCCATATTACTCCGTTTTTATCTTGAGCAATTGTATTTACAGCATTCGGGTAGATAGACGTTAACACTGTTTGTCCATTTGTATTCTGGTCGGAATATGTAAAAGGAAAAATAAAGGCTGTCTTGTCATCTGTTTGAGTCGAAACCGTGCCATTATCATCAAAAATAAATAAACCTGGTTTTGATCTTACAGATGTAACCCACTTTTGATTTGGATTCTGGTTGGAAATTAAAATGGAACCTAAAGTTGGCATTAAAGAAGCCTGATTATAATTGAGTTTTTTCCAGGTTCCGTTTGCTAAAAGCACCTGAATTCCATCTGATACATAGGAATTTGTCATAAAAAGATTTCCTTGACTATCAAAGATAGCTCCATCTAGTCTGATATAATCAAATGGAAGGTTTGGTAAAATTGTTTCTAACGTGCAGGATGGGGTTGAACTGTTGTACCAATTAGCAAAAGCATTATTTTTGAACTCATATAATCCAGAACCATAAGAAGTTACAAAGAAGTGCTTATTATCTGTCGGATCAACGGCAACATTCATCAAATCCAAAACATGGTAACCTGTTTGAGCTTGAATTGTAGTTCCATAAATGTTTGTCCAGGTTCCATTTTCATACATCATGATAACGCCTGGAGTATTATTTTGAGCCGACCATCGACCTCCAGGTACTACAAATAATTTTTTGCCGGAAAAAGTCATATTCCAGGGTATATTGACTGCAGGTCCATTTGGCTTGAAATAGTTTATAGTAGGCGTTTCATTACTAACTTGTTTATATGAAATTATTCCCAGACTATTAGCTGCAAAATAATATATATTATTAAGTGCATCATATTCTACATCGCTTATTGTCCCAATATTTGTTACCTGTTTAGAATTGAAAAGATTATCCAATAGGTATAATGTGTTTGAAGTATAAACATTCAAACTTGTATTTGTTACATTAAAATCTGTGGCTGAAACTCCCGGAAGGATAGATGTCCACGAATTGTTGGTTTCTTGTTTGTAAAGAGATCCACCTCTTAATAAGATAAGTTGTCCACCAAATGATGCTATTCTTTGAAAATCGCCACTGCCGGGCAAACCTGATGTTGCTGACCAATCAGCATAATTGACCAGCTGGGGATCAGTAATTGAAGCTTGAAATATGGTGGAAGTTGACAATGCATATATAGTTCCGTTATTAATTGTTGTATTGAGTACTTTCACTTCTGATGCATTTGGTCCTATATAATAAGTATCTGTGACTTCCTTTTTTTGCATATTCAGAACGATGATTCCAAAACTGCAGGAAAGATATGCTTTACTATTATAAAACTGAATTTGATTTACAGTTTTACTTGAACTCATTTGTTTGTTATAAAAATCAGGCAAGTTTGTAACACCGCCACTACTTAAAATGTCGATGTTACCATCATCGTATATTATCAGTAATAATTTGTCAGTTGTGTCATACGCAATTCGAGATACAGTTGCGTCATTTAATCCACTCAGCTTACTGTAAAATTCCATATTTCCATCAAGTTTATCCACTGAAAACAAAGCTCCATCACTGATAGAATAAATTTTATTGTCAGATTGTGCAATTTGTGAAACACTGTTATAAGCAAAATGAGTACTCCACTTTCCCATTGCTAATTGGGACCAAATGGTTACAGTAACTGAAAATAGTAAAAACCCGGTAAAGAATATTCTTTTTTTCATATAATACGTTGTACACTTTTGAAAATTAAATGGAATAATTGAGATGATGTGCTCAAATCAATAAAACTCAAATACTTCTATTTTATTTTATCTGATATGATTTTATTGATTTTATTATTTGAATTATCAGAAGCGATGAAAAGATGAAGTTATTTATTTAGTATTATCTTTTAAAAAATCTGTCAATTTATTTATGGCTAAAGCTCTGTGACTGATTTGATTTTTTATTTCGGGACTCAATTGAGCAAAACTTAACTGATAACCATCGGGCACAAATATAGGATCGTATCCAAATCCGCTATCACCACGAGGAGTTAAAGTAATTTCTCCTTCAATTTTACCTTCAAAAAACACGGTTGTATTATCAACTATCAGTGCTATAACAGTTCGAAAGCAAGCTTTCCGATTTCTTTTGTCACCAAGCAGTGCTAATACTTTATTCATATTGTTATACGAGTTATGATCCTCACCGGCATAACGCGCTGAATAAACACCAGGTTCACCACCCAACTCTTCAACTTCAAGCCCGGTATCATCTGCAAAACAATTCAATCCAAATTTATCAAATATAAATTTTGCTTTCAAAAATGCATTTCCTTCAAGATTATCAGCTGTTTCAGGTATATCATCATGAAAATTGAGTTCGTTTAAACTGATAATTTTAATTTCAGGTTCAAGGATAGCTCTGACTTCAGTTAACTTATGAGCATTATTGGTAGCAAAAACCAATTTATTCATGTGTGAAAGTATTTTTAAATGAAACCTACTGAATGCAAAGATAATTATTTTCATTAATAAAAACTGAACCAGCCATTTTTTAAATTCAAACTGACTATACTACGTTTTAGTTGGGTGATTAAATGCCACGATAATTTACAGTTATTTCTTTTACTATTTTACGATTTGAATTACTTCTAAATGATGAACACATTATTTAGAAAACTGAATTACCTATCAGAATCTTCTTCGTACTACAAAACAATATATCATGTAAAATCGAATTTAAGTATCTTTCAACTTCCAATTGTTTTTTAATTTTTTATTTTTTTTCTATCTTTGCCCCGAATATTAAAATATGTTGTGTGAATTTAAACTAATATTTTATAGCTAATTTTTTTCTTAATGAATTATTGAACTTTCATTATAACTTTATATGTTAATTTCAGTTGGATGAAAAGAGTTACTATCGTTTTTGGCTTCTGTTTTATTTTATTGACTATTTCGGCACAACAAGAACAATTAAAAAGAGGTCTTGGGTTTGGTGTTTTACCTGCGGTTTCATATGATTCTGATTTAGGTTTTCAATATGGAGCTTTAGTTAATTTTTACCTTTATGGTTCTGCTTCACGATTCCCGGATTACAATCATTCTTTGTATCTGGAGCTGTCAACATATACTAAAGGGACTAAAATTGTACGAATAAGATATGATTCGGAACATCTTATTCCAAAAGTTCGTACAACAGTAGATATAAGTTATGTCACCGATCAAATGTCTGATTTTTATGGTTTCAATGGGTACCAGAGTGTATATGATCCAATGTTGGTTGCCAAATCAAACAGGCTTTTCTATAAAAATGAAAAGGATATGTTTAGGGCAAAAGCAGATTTCCAGGGTTATTTTGGTGAATCTAAATTAGGCTGGGAAGCGGGTTGTACTTTTTATCATTTCAAAACAGACACTGTAAATAACACTCTGTTAGGAATTTCCAAAACCGGTGAGACTTTGTTTGAAAAATACAAAGATTGGGGAATTATCACATCGGCTGAATCTGCAGGAGGAAATATCAATTATTTTAAAATAGGTCTGAAATATGACTCGCGCGATCAGCTTGCATGCCCTATGAATGGCATTTTTACTGAAGCAGTTATTCAAACTGCACCAAAGTTTTTAAATGAAACTTTTCCTCATACTAAACTGGCTATTATTCATCGACAGTATTTCACACTGGCTAAAGATTTTTCTTTCGCTTATCGACTGGATTATCAAATGTCGTTGGGGAATAACCATGTGCCTTATTATGCTCAACCGTTGTTAATAACCAGTTATCTGATTGCGGCAACGAATCAGGGATTAGGAGGGAAGACTTCAATCAGGGGCATTTTGCGTAATCGTGTAATTGGCGATGATGTCGGATTTGGTAATTTTGAATTTAGATATAAATTTCTTCGATTTGAGATGTTCAAACAGAATTTCTATTTAGGAACTAATGTTTTCTTTGATTCAGGTATAATTCTAAAACCAATTGATATTAATTTGGCAACCCTATCAGCCAGCGATAAAGCAACATATTTCAATGATTATTCATCTGGAAAATTTCATTCTGCTGCTGGTGCAGGATTAAAAATTGGATGGAATGAAAATTTTGTAATTTCAACCGACTTTGGAAAGGCATTTGATAAACAAGATGGAAATACAGGATTCTATATTGGACTTAATTATTTATTTTAGAAATTCAAAGACGTTCATTCGCTAAAATAGACGTTTTTCAAAAAACAATTTTAAATGTCGTGGGTAATATTTAGTACAATATTGATTTGTGTCTTTTATTTTGCTCTTATTTCAGTGTTTTTTATAGGATGGAGGCGTATATTTCCATTTTCTCCAAAAGGCGATGAATCAATTCGTACAATGATAACTGTTATAATTGCATGTCGAAATGAAGAGTCGCATATCCGTCAGTTAATTTCATGTCTGGCACAACAAAGTTACCCTAACTTTGAAGTTATTTTGGTAAATGACCATTCTGAAGATGCAACAAAAAATTATATTAAATCGGCACAAGCAACTTTTCAAAAGATCAAACTGGTAGATGCTATTGGATTTGGGAAAAAGAACGCTATTAAAGAAGGCATTCTGAACTCAACAAGTAAATTAATTGTAACAACTGATGCCGATTGCCTGCCGTCGTATCATTGGTTGGAGGTGATTGCCTGTTTTTATAAAAAATATCCTGCAGACTTAATTATTTGTCCGGTAAAAATTGCTGGATCAGAAAATTTATTTTCGTATTTGCAGGTGCTGGAATTTACCGGTTTGGTCGCTTCAGGTGCGGGTGCAGCTGGTGTGGGAATGCCTGTATTATGCAATGGTGCAAATCTGGTTTTTACAAAAAATAGTTGGCTCAAAAGCCAGGCTGATTTACATGTAGATGAAATGTCCGGTGACGATATGTTTTTGTTGGAAAGTATAAAGAAAAGAAGAGGTGTCATTCGTTTTTTGAAATCTGAATCTGCTTTTGTGATAACTGAAGCATCAAAAACATGGAAGGATTTTATTAAACAACGCCGTAGATGGACGTCAAAATCTTCAGCATATACTGATTCCCAAATAATAATAACGGCGTGTATAGTTCTGATAATTAATTTGATGATTCTGACTTTATTTACGCTCAGTTTACTTAATTCTGGATTCTTAGTAGTTTTTCTGCCTCTTCTTGTTTTTAAATATTTAATTGATACTGTTTTTTTGTATTCTGTTCGAAACTTTTTTCAAATAAATAATATCTGGGGTTATTCCATCCTCTTGTCTGTTATTTATCCTTTTTATGTTGTTTTTATTGCTTTTTCCGCTTTCCTTATTAAGCCCGTGAAATGGAAATAAATAATGCCGAATATTTCTGAAAACCTATCTCAGGACTATTCGGCATTATTTATTTCCCCGGCTTCTTTTTACTGCTTTCTACTACTTTAGGGTAACATACAATACATCCCCCGACAAGGTGGTTTTGTATCGTTTAAGAGCTTGTGTTGACTTTCCGGATGTCGGATTGCCAATTCCATAGCTAATGTCAAAAACAGAGCCACAGCCCTGGCAAATGGCTTGCCCGAGACCATTCGGAACTACGCGAATAGTTTGCTTGGCTTCATAAGGACAACTTAAATCAAATGCATAATAATTTTCATCAAAACCTGAATAGACCAAAATTCCTCCAAATCCTACTCTGTCAGTCACTAAAACTGCTTTTTCAAAAATAAGATACTGATTAACTGAATTTCTAAAAGTAGGATAAGTAGTTGTCAGATTAAGATTAAGATACACCGGATAATCAGGTATTGATGAAATTACATTATCATTGCAGCTAACCAAAAATAAAGGAAGTAAAAAACATAACAGATAATATCTCATTAATATTTTCATTGGTTGCTATTATCCTAACTCTCCAATTCTCCATAATTCATCATTTGAGAACGTCTTGTTCTGAATGGCTTCGATATTATCCTGCAATTGCTTCACAGAACTGGCGCCCACAATGACCGAATTAATTTCAGGAGTACGTAAACACCAGGCTAATG
>TBL_comb47_HYPODRAFT_10003902_pt1 | contig 17403 bp, 12 predicted proteins | sample TroBogypolimnion_40_FD_10682 | JGI IMG/M metagenome (IMG submission 10682)
AAAAAGAAGAGCATAAACGATGGTCAATAAAAACATTATCGGATAAAGATACTTCTTTAGTTCATTTTAAAAAAATCATTAAAAGTAGTGTACATGAACAGGTAAATATTAAAAGACCTGTTGGAATGTTAACAAAAAGAGATGCTACCGAAACTACTGTTTATTCATTGGATTGTTATATTTTAGGATTTAAGGATCAAAAGGATACAGATATTCATGTAATAATAAAAGACACCAAAACAAATGAAACTATGGTAGCTGAAATTGTTGATAATACAAGCCCTATTATAAAGAATACCAGCAGACATAAGGAATTAAAAAAGATTAGGAAGTGGTTTCTGAAACATATAGGCAATCCAAAACAATCTTTTACAATGTTTAAAACTCCTAAACTAGTTACAATAACCGGTGTAGGATTTTGGGATGTAGAGCATGGACAAAAAGGGATGGCTGCTAATGGCAGGGAAATTCATCCCATCCTTTCGATGAAATTTAAGGAATAGAATCAGAATTATATTTAGCTTCAATTTATTAAATAATCACTTAATCAATTAAAATGGAATTAACACATAACGTTGTAGGCTGGTTCGAAATACCGGTAAATGACATGGAAAGAGCAATTAAATTTTACGAAACTGTATTTGATTATAAACTTGAACGCGTACAGATGGGATCTCATTTAATGGCTATGTTTCCGGGCGCTCCTGACATGATAGGTTCTGCAGGTTCATTAGTTTATGATCCTAATATATATAAACCTACTTCTGATGGCATTCAAATTTATTTTACCACTGCTACAGGCGATCTTACCGAGGATTTAAAAAGAGTTGAAGCTGCCGGCGGTAGAACTATCATGCCAAAGACTTTAATTACAGAAGAAATTGGTCACTTTGCAATCTTTATTGATAGCGAAGGTAATAATATAAGCCTTCATTCGCGTAAATAAACATTTTGAATTATGATACATTTAAATATAGACTATTCTAAAGTAAAACAATTTATATCTGAAGAAGAGATTAAATCTTTTCAAAAAGGTTTAACCTTAGCTCATCAGCAATTGGTTGAAAAGACCGGCAAAGGAAATGATTTCCTAGGATGGGTTAATCTTCCTTCAGAGATTGATGAAGCATTAATAAAGAGCATTGAAGCTGATGCTAAAACCATTAAAGATATGGCTGATATCTATGTGGTGATAGGGATTGGTGGTTCATATCTTGGTGCAAGGGCAGTTATTGAAGCATTGAATCATAACTTTGCTGCTTTACAAACTGACAGAACGCATCCTTTTATTGTTTATGCAGGTCAGAATATTAGTGAAGATTATATAGCAGAGTTGCTGGAGATTCTTGATAAAAGAGATTATGCTTTAACGGTTATCTCTAAATCGGGGACAACTACCGAGCCTGCTGTTGCTTTCAGGATATTAAAGAATCATCTGGAAAAGAAATATGGTAAGGAAAATGCTTGCAAACGTATCATTGCCATCACTGATAAAGAAAGAGGCGCTTTAAAAAAGCTTTCTGACGATGAAGGTTACAAAACGTATGTTGTGCCTGATGATGTTGGTGGAAGATATTCCGTGTTGACTCCGGTTGGATTGTTGCCGATTGCAGTTGCAGGTTTTAATATTCGTAAGTTAGTAGAAGGTGCTAAGAATATGCAGAGTTATATCAGCAAGTCAACTAAGATAGATGAGAATCCTGCTTGTTTGTATGCAGCTTTAAGAAATGCTCTTTATAAGAAAGGTAAGACGACGGAGATAATGGTTAATTATCAACCTAATCTTTTATACATAACTGAATGGTGGAAGCAATTATATGGCGAAAGCGAAGGAAAAGAGAACAAAGGTATCTTTCCGGCAGGTGTAAGCTTTACAACAGATCTTCATTCGATGGGGCAATACATACAAGAAGGAATCCGCAATATCTTTGAAACAGTTTTAAGTGTTGAAACACCTCATAAAGTTATGGAAGTTCCTTATGATAAAGAAGATCTTGATGGCTTAAACTTTATTGCAGGAAAAAGAATTCATGAAGTAAATAAAATGGCTGAGCTGGGTACAATGATTGCTCATGTTGATGGTGGAGTGCCTAATATAAAGATTTCTTTGCCTGAGATTAACGAATATAATCTTGGTGAGTTGATTTATTTTTATGAGTTTGCCTGTGGATTGAGTGGTTATTTATTGGATGTAAATCCATTTGATCAGCCGGGAGTGGAAGCTTATAAAAAGAATATGTTTGCCTTGCTAGGCAAGCCGGGATTTGAAAACCTCTCCCTAACCCTCTCCAAAGGAGAAGGAGTAAAATAAGAGAGTGTGTTTATTCATTAAATATGTTAGTTGTAATAATTTAAATTAAATAAAAAACAAGTCCTCTCCTTTGGAGAGGATTTAGGAGAGGTCACTATGGATCATAATCAAGCTTTAGAAATCTTAAAACAATACGTAAAACAAGATAATATGATTAAGCACAGCCTTGCTTCGGAGGTTGTGATGAAAGCTATTGCCCGACGACTAGGTCGTGATGAAGATAAATGGGGATTGGCAGGATTGTTGCACGATGTGGATGTAGAAGTGACTAATGCTGATGCTTTAACGCATGGGCAGGTATCAATAGATATTTTAAAACCATTAGGTATTGATGCTGATGTTATAGAAGCTATAAGTATGCACAACGAATGTTCGGCAAAGGAGCCCAGAAGCAAAGAGTTTCATTATGCTTTGGCTGCCGGTGAAACTATTACAGGCTTAATTACTGCCACTACTCTGGTTTATCCTGATAAAAAACTAGCAAGTGTAAAGCCTAAATCTGTTGTAAAACGAATGAAGGAAAAGAACTTTGCCGCCTCTGTAAAGCGTGAGAATATTATGGAATGCGAATTGATTGGTATTCCTATTGCTGAGTTTGCGGAGCTGGCTATTGGAGCCATGCAAGGTATTAGTGATGACTTAGGGTTATAATAAAAGTACTAGAAGTATTTGAAGTACTTAAAATACTTCAAGTTGGAAGACAATATACCTTTGTTATTATTAGCTTTAAACTATTTATTTTATTTCAGGATTCCACGATATCAGTATTAAAGTAACATCCATTTTGGTTTCTATCAAAATATCATTATTTGAGTAAGATCCATTTTGGTTTATATTAAAATATCAGTATTTGGGTAAGATCCGTTTTGGTTTCTATCAAAATATCAATATTTGGGTTAGATCCGTTTTGGTTTCTATCAAAATATCAGTATTTGGGTAAGATCCGTTTTGGTTTCTATCAAAATATCATTATTTGAGTAAGATCCATTTTGGTTTATATTAAAATATCAGTATTTGGGTAAGATCCGTTTTGGTTTATGCCAAAATATCAATATTTGGGTAACATCCGTTTTGGTTTATGCCAAAATATCAATATTTGGGTAACATCCGTTTTGGTTTCTATCAAAATATCAATATTTGGGTAAGATCCGTTTTGGTTTCTATCAAAATATCAATATTTGGGTAAGATCCATTTTGGTTTATGTCAAAATACCAATATTTGGGTAAGATCCGTTTTGGTTTCTATCAAAATATCAATATTTGGGTAACATCCATTTTGGTTTCTATCAAAATACCAATATTTGGGTAAGATCCGTTTTGGTTTCTATCAAAATATCAGTATTTGGGTAAGATCCGTTTTGGTTTCTATCAAAATATCAATATTTGAGTAAGATCCATTTTGGTTTATGTATAATCATTTTATTTTTATCCTAAATTAAATTTATGTTTTGATAAAAAGAGTATGGTATGATATCTTTTACTACTTTTGTTTTTTATAATATTAAAACTATAAAAAAAGTTTATTAATGAAATCTTATGGAAACATATATAGCAATACTTAGAGGGATAAATGTAAGCGGCAAAAAGCTTATAAAGATGGAGGAACTTAGGATACATCTTCAGGATATAAAGCTGAAAGATGTTAAAACTTATATTCAAAGTGGCAATATAGTGTTCAACTATCCAACTACTAATCAAAAGGAATTAGCTACACTTATATCCGATAAGATTAAAAAAGAATATGGTTTTGATGTTCCTGTAATTGTTTTAAATCAGCTGGAGCTTAAATATATTTCCGAAAATAATCCTTTTATTAATGAAAGGAATGAAGATACTTCTAAATTAGCTGTTACTTTTTTATCTGAAGAAGCTGATGCAGATAAATCAATAGCTTTATACACCCTAAACGACTCACCGAATGAATTTATAATAGTAGGCAAAGTAATCTATTTGTTATGCCCTAATGGTTTTAGTAATTCAAAGCTAACAATTAATTTTATTGAAAATAAACTTAAACTCACAGCTAGCAGCCGTAATTGGAATACAGTTGTAAAACTTTTAGGGATGGCAAGTACTTATAGTTAGTAGTACCTCAACCACTACTTTCTCCTCCAAGGCTACTCTTTATACATTTAATCCAATCCAAATATAACTCACTCCTAACAAAATTTGGTTTATAAATTGCGAAATGTTATTGACACCCGACTTAGTGTTATTGATTCCCCCAGCTCTGTATACTACCACTTTTTCAAAATAATGAGCAATAACAGGTGTATCGAAAATCGCAGTGATATTTACAAGCTAAATAAATATCGTAATTCGTAATTATTTTTACAAGAGCCTTCATTATTATTAAAATGATAACAGTTCTTTGATTATAAGCCTTATGAACTTAAAGATGTTAAAAACTTTTTATAGTTTTATGATTGTTCCATAAATTAGTAGTATCTTTACATCTTGAATTATAATATTCTAAACGATGTATAATCAATATCATTTTAGTAGTAGAAATAAGTTTGTAATTTTATTTATATATCTGATATTCATGTTTGTTTTAACATCAAACAGCTATAGTCAGATTTCAATAAATAAGAAAGGAGGAGTGTGTTTTAGAGTGGATAATAACACATCTACTCAAAAATGGATTGATTACTCAAGTGTTTTTAATACCTACGGTTTTCATTTTAGTTTCTCTCAATATCTTGATCAGGTTATATATGACACTGCTTACATAAGTATATTAAGAAATATGACGACTCAGGGGCACGAATTACTTGATCGTACCCCTTCGGGCACCACTAATTATATTAAAGTGCTTAACTATAGTGACACAACTGCCTATTCGGGCAATCCTTTTGTTGATCATATTAATGGCACAAAGATTTGTCTTAAATATAATAGCAATTTTACTTACACACAGGCTGCCGGATTGGTTGATATTGTGAATGGAACCCAATTAATAAGCCATGACACAGGGGCTTTTTATAATATTAATGGTACTCCAAATTATTTTGCAATTTATATCCCTGCTTTAAATAAAGTATTTACCTATTCGAGTGCGCTTAACAAAATAACTTCTGATAAAGATACGCTTTTGTTAAAATCTTTCTGGAACGAAACAATTAGTTTGGCTGATGCTTCGGGTCTTATTTATTATAAGCTTACGCAATATGATATTCATTTGCCTGTTGAATCAAGAGAAATAATTGCTTTTCGCGATATAAATCTCTGTAATCAATACAATTTGCCTTTGCCCAAAACATTTATACATCCCAGCAGCTCTACAATTCCGTATTTTACAAAGAAAGAAATAAAAGAAGCCTGGGGAGATCTTAATAATTATAAAGGAGGTTCGTCCTATCAGCTTAATGCATATAAGTGTTACAATGAATATGATCCTTCCAAAGAAAAAAGATTTGGAATGCAAGGTGGCGATTTTACTGAAGAGAGTTCTACCTTGCAGTCCCTTAAAACTACCATTGCAAACGGTATAGCAAAACATAATGTGCTTATTGGGCAAAGTTATCTGTATAATTCTATTACAACTTTTCTATCTAAGATGGATAGCTTGCTCTATTGGTTGCAAAAAAAGAACATCCCTGTAAAGACCTATAGAGAATGGGCGAGTGTTCTTTATGATAGTACTGCTAATCCTTTTGTAAATACATTCCCGGCATTTAATGTTGATTTAGATTCTAATAATCTACCTGATGGATTTTATAATCCTGCTACTATGGATACCATTGATGGTGTGGCTATAAGTGGCAATAAATCTTTTTATAAGACTTCAAGTGGTACTTTATGTGAGGTTCAAAACCTATGTGGAATAGAGAAAGGTACTAACAGATTGTTTGCTTGGGCAAAGGGAGCAGGCATCGACTCCATACAGTTTAAAATAACTTTTCCCGAATCATCAGTAATTACTTATAAGAAGATACCCGCTAACCAATCAATATGGACTAAATATTATGTTGATTTTGATGTGCCGGACACCATTAGTAAAGTCACGATAAATGCATCGATAACTAATTATACAAATGGTTCTACTGTTAAAATTAGTGGAATAGAATTGCGTAAGCTCTCAAAGATAAAGATTACTAATCTGGGTGTTCAAACCAAGAAAGCAAATGAAGTTTTTTCTTCCGTAAATATTTCTTCTTTTATTGTTGATAATCTTTATCCAATAAGTCAGATTACAATATCTAAAGGCACAGGAAATCAACTGACATTTGCTATGGATACTAATAATATATTAAGTATTACCAAGCCATCTATTTTCTGGATTGGTAAAGACTCTGTTAAAATAAAAGTTACTAACCCTGACCAAACCTCTGATAGTACCTACTTAGTATTCCAATCTATACCCTCTTATATATGTATGAATGATAGCATTCATATCAATATGAATCCGGGAGCTTTAAATTACATATGGACTTCACAGCCCACTGATAACACTCTTTTAGCAGGTAATCATAGCAGTCAATTTGTAAGCCCTAAATTAAATACCGATTATCAGATAAAAGTAGTGAATTCTCCCGGCGATACATCTATTTATCAAGTAAGTGTTACTGTTTTTAATCTCCCCGTGGTTGATGCCGGAAACAATATTACTAGCTGTCTTTACGATACCATAACTCTTACAGCTGTAGGAGCTTCAACTTATTCGTGGAACAAAAACATTGTTCAAGGACAAGCCTTTGCTTTAATAACTCAAGGTTTTTATAAAGTAATCGGAACAGATATTAATGGCTGCAAGGCAAGTGACAGTCTTTTAATTATAGCTGTTCCATCCCTAGTAACAGGCAGTATTGATACAATAGCTCCAATCTGTTATAATACAACATCTACTTTACATCTATCAAATAATTATGGAAGTATTCAATGGCAAATATATTCGGGCAATCAATGGGTGGATATCCCTACTGCTAATCAGGCATCCTACACTACTACTAATTTAACTTCTTCCACTAATTATAGAGCAAAAATATATAATAATTATTGTACACCTAAATATTCGGCAGCAGCTACTGTTATAGTTTATCAAACTGCAATTGGCGGCACTATAATTGCTGATTCAATTGTTTGTGACGGGTTAACAACCACCATTTTGTTGACAGGTAATAATGGTGATATTGAATGGCAGTCATCATTGGATGGAATAAATGGATGGACAACATTCGGTAATTCATTAATGAATAATCCAACAATATACACTCCACCAATTACTCAAACTACTTATTTTAGAGCTATTGTATCATTAGGAGTCTGCTCATCTTCATATTCAACTATTGATTCAATAATAACATATCCTCAACCTTTGGGAGGAACTATCAACCATAGTTTAGGTAATATCTGTAGTAATAATACTACTAATCTTACCTTAACTGGATATAATGGTAATATTCAATGGCAGATGTCTCAGAATAACGGTACTACCTGGACAACAATATCTGGTGATACCGTTGCACAAATTATAACACCGGTATTAACTACTACTACTCTTTTCAGATCTTCTGTTAGCAATACGTATTGTTATGCAAGTCATTCGCCTTATGATATTATTAATGTTGATAGTTTATCAAAGAGTGGAACTCTTACAGTCACTTCACCAATTTGTCAGGGAACGGGTTCGTTTCTTAATCTTAATGGATATAGAGGGAATACAATTAAATGGTTGCAATCTTCTGATAGTATCAATTGGGTTAATGCTTTGGGAGTGCCTTCATCAAACTCTTTTGCAACAGCAATTATTAATACAAATACTTGGTATAAAGCTATTGTTACAAATAATACCTGCCCTTCTGATACCGGACTTAGCAAGCAAGTTAAAACGGATTCTGTATCAATAGGTGGTACTTCTTTTGCTAATAATAGTCCAATATGTACCGGAGATTCAACGTGGCTTAATGTTTCAAATTATAGAGGGAATATACAATGGCAAATGTCTTATAATATGGGACAAACTTTTAACAATGTATTTGCAGGTTATACTGGAGCCAATTCGCCTATACTCAACACTCCGGCACTTACCAGTACTCTTGTTTTTAGAGCTTCTGTTAAGAATGGTCTATGTGTTGCAGCATACTCTAACCCCGACACAATTCTGGTTAATCAAATGACAGCACCAGGTTATGCAACTGCAACATCTCCAATATGTATAAATACTTCTACTAAAATTTATTTAAATTCATTTTTAGGTCAAATTCAATGGCAAAAATCTTTAGATACACTCAATTGGGTTAATGTTTCTACAGGAACTAATTTTAACAGTTCTCCTTACACAACTGATACACTTTTAGTCAATACTTACTACAGAGCAATGGTTAAGAATGGGGTATGTCCTGCAAAGTACTCTTTATATGATACTGTTGTGATTTTTCCTATCAAAACTCCTTCCATTTCAATAGCTATGATAGCCGGATCAAACCCTCAATGTATGCCCGGAGATACTGTTGTTTATAAAGCTATTGCAGTAAATGCAGGTTTAGCACCAATTTATCAATGGTATAAAAGTTTTGCAAATATTGGAACTAATGATTCTATCTGTAAAATATTACCTCAAAATAACGATAAGATAAAGTGTAGGATTACTTCAAGTTATCTTTGTCCATCTGTTTCTCAGTTATTCTCAAATATTGATTCAATTAAAGTAAATCCTTTGCCTGTTATTAATTTCAATCTTCCTCCTTTTCAAGATACAGTATGCTCAACATTAGATCCTTTTATGATATCAGGAGGCAACCCTTACGGAGGAACTTATTCGGGAATAGGTGTTATTTCCAATGCGTTTTATCCTCTTATTGGAGGTTTAGGTTTGGATACTATTTATTATGTTTATACTATAACTTCAACTGGTTGTACAGATAGTTCTGGCAAGCCGATTATGGTAGTATATTGTCCTGGAATTAATGAATTCAACACTACAATGGATTATACTGTATATCCAAATCCTGCGAAAGATAATATTTATTTAGAGATCCCTTTATCCATTATAGATGCCGAAATTAGTATAGAAAATATAAGTGGTGAGATTATTAATACGTATCATTATCGTTTTAATAACACAAATAAATTTACTATTAATGTTAATAAATTTGCAAGAGGTATGTATTTTCTTAAACTTAAAAGCAATAAATATACTATTGTTAAGAAGTTAATATTAGACTAAAAGGAAACATATTAATACTTTTAGTTCAGATTATCTAATCTAAACTTTGAAGTATAAAAATAAAGTTTTGCAGAAAATTTAAAATGTTTACTTTTACCATTTATTATCTTACTATAATTAAAACAAGCAATGATACTGATTTATACATCTAAAATAACAAATCGGATAACATATATCTTTAAATTAATATTTACTGAGCTATTAAATATTGAGGTTAAGTTTACCGATAATCTGGTTGATTTTAATTCTTATGATGGCTTGAAACTTAATTATTCTGATTCTTATATTCAGGGTGAATTGTTTTTTAAATCGGCAGGCTTACTTACTGAATCTTTTATTACTGACCAAAATCATTCGTTTATTGATTTTGATGATGAAAGAGTTTTTTATCCCATTTATAATAAAAATGCTGAACTCCCTTTTGATCCTTTTGCTGCTAGCTTTTATCTGCTTACGCGATATGAAGAATATTTGCCGTATCTTAAAGATAAATACGAAAGATTTATCCCTTCGCAAAGCATTGCATTTAAAAATTACTTTTTAAAGAAGCCTATTATTAATATCTGGGCAAATAAAATTGCTGCAATTATTCAAGAAAAATATCCATCATTTACTTTTCATAAATCTACATATAAATTTCAGCCAACTTACGATATAGATAGCGCTTATGCTTATAAATTAAAAGGTTTTATTCGCTCGATTGGCGGTTATCTTAAATCAATCAGAAATATTGATATAAAGGAAATGGTTGAGCGCACAAAAGTTTTAAGTGGTTTTGGGAAAGATCATTTTGATACTTTTGATCTACAATTTGATTTGCAAAAGAAATATGATTTACATCCGTTATACTTTATTCTTTTTGCTGATTATGGAGATTTTGACAAGAATATTCCTGTAAACAATCTTAAGTTTCAATCGCTGATAAAGAATCTTGCTGATTATGCAAATGTAGGTATTCATCCATCACATGCCTCTAACGAAGATATATCTATATTAAAAAAAGAAATTGATGGTTTGTCGAATGTTTTAAGGAAACAGATTACTTTAAGTCGGCAACATTTCCTTAAATTAAATATGCCACAGACTTATCGTAATCTTTTAAGTTTAGATATTACAGATGATTATTCTATGGGATATGCTTCGGAGATAGGATTTAGGGCAAGTATATGTTCTACTTATAATTTTTATGATTTAGAATTAGATGTTGAAACTAATCTAAGGATTCATCCGTTTTGTTTTATGGAAGGAACTTTAAGAGATTATTATAATGTAAATGCTTCAAAAGCATTAGATTTTATTAAGCCTTTAATTGATGAGGTAAAGAAAGTGAATGGTACTTTTATTAGTCTTTGGCACAATGAATCAATAAGTGATCAAAAGAGATGGGTAGGCTGGCAGGAAGTTTATGAAGAGATGATTAAATACGCTTTATAAAAAAATGGTTCAATTTATAAAAAATAACGAGATAGATAAATCCAAGTGGGATGTGTGTGTAAATAATTCTATAAACGGAAATATTTATGCATATTCGTGGTATCTGGATATTGTTTGTGTGGGTTGGAATGCTTTAATTGAAGATGATTATATAAGTATTTTCCCTTTGACAGGGTATAAAAAGTTTGGTATACAATCTATATATACTCCTTTCTTTACACAACAACTCGGTTTGTTTTCAATCAATGCCATTACTGAAGAGATGTTAATTGCTTTTATTGAAGCTATCCCCAAGTATTATAAATCTGTAGAATTAAATCTAAACTTATATAATGTTTTAGATAATAAACAATATAAAATCTCAAATAACCTAAATCATACTTTAGATTTAAATAGCTCTTACGATAAGAATAAAACAAATTATTCAGATAATCTTAAAAGAAATCTAAAGAAAGCTATTCAAGCATGTCCAATTATAGTTAATGATATAAATCCGGAAGATCTTATTACTATTTTCAAACAGAATAAAGGCAAAGATATTAATCATCTTAAAGAAGCAGATTATTATAGATTAACTTTACTTATAAATAAATGTATTGAAAAAGGAGTGGCTAAAGTTTATGGTGTAACTTCGGATAATGAACTTTGTGCAGGAGTCGTATTTATTAAAACTAACAATAGAATTATATTTCTTTTTTCAGCAACCAACAATAAAGCAAAAGAAATTTATGCTATGCCTTATCTTATCGATAAAATTATACATGATAACTCGGAAACTAATTGTACTTTTGATTTCGAAGGATCGAATGATAAGAATCTGGCAAGATTTTATAAAAGTTTTGGGTCTAAAGAAGAATATTATCCAACAATTTATATCAATAAATTAAGTTTAATAATGAATATTGGAATTTATTTTTATAAAAAAGCAAAGAAATATCTTTAGTTGGAATAAAATTAGTAATTTTGATACCTGCAAAATAATTAAAAATTAAATGAAATGGTACACATATTAGGGAATCATAATTCAGTATTCAATCAGTTTGTTGCTGAGGTTAGAGATGAAGTTATCCAAAAGGATAGCATGCGTTTTAGAAGGAATATGGAACGATTGGGCGAAATATTTGCTTACGAAATCAGCAAACATCTCGAATATGATAATAAAGAGATTACAACTTCTTTAGGTATTGCTGAAGTGCCGGTTATGAAACAACAACCTGTTATTGCTTCGATATTAAGAGCTGGTATTCCATTTCATCTGGGGATACTTAATTATTTTGACAAAGCCGAAAGTGCTTTTGTTTCTGCTTATCGCAAACATAATAAAAGTGGTAGTTTCGATATTCAGGTTGAGTATGTTTCGTGCCCCGACATTACTGATAAAGTTCTTATACTTTCGGATCCTATGCTTGCCACAGGTGCTTCGATGGTAAAAACATATAAGGAATTAATTTTAAACGGCAAACCTAAGCATACACATATTGTATCTGTTTTGGCTAGTGCAGAAGGGATTGATTATCTTCATAAACATATGTCGATTGATGATATTACTATCTGGACAGGTGCTATTGATGACGAATTAACTGCTCAGTCGTATATTGTACCGGGTTTAGGTGATGCAGGTGATCTTGCTTTTGGCGAAAAAGTTCAGTTTTAAATTAATAACATAAAGCCAATATAAATAATAATACATTAAATGAAGTTACTCATTGTCGAAAATATAAAGATATCGCTTCAATCCATCCGAAGTCATTTGTTAAGAACTATTCTTACAATATTGATTATTGCCTTTGGTATTATGGCTTTGGTTGGTATCCTCACTGCTATCGAATCTCTTAAATCAAGTATAACACAAAGTTTTTCGAGAATGGGTGCCAACTCTTTCACCATTCGCAATCATACAACGCAAATGGGATTTGAAGGTAAGCGTTGGAAAGTTTATAATTCTATTACTTATAAAGAAGCACAAAGGTTTAAAGATGATTTTACATTCCCTTCTTATGTGTCAATTTTTATTTATTCAACATATACAGCTACTGTTAAATTTGGGAGCGAAAAAACAAACCCAAATATTGGTGTACTCGGTACTAATGAAAACTACTTAATAACTTCGGGCAGCGAAATAGAAAAAGGTAGAAATTTCACGCCTAATGAAGTTAATGCAGGTGCTAATGTTGTTATTATTGGCGATGAGTTGTCAAAATCTATTTTTAAACATAATGAAAATCCAATTGATCAGATTATAACTATAGGATCATATAAATACAGGGTAATTGGTTTGTTGAAATCTAAAGGTTCGAGTATGGGCTTTAGTGGCGATAAAAATTGTATTCTGACTATAACTAATGTGCGACAGCATTCTCTTAATTCTGACTTGTCTTTTGGAATAACGGTACTGGCAATAAATCCAGAAACGCTTGATTATGCTATGGACGAAGCCACAGGTTTGTTTCGTATTATAAGAGGTGTTCCTTTAGGTGAAGAAAATTCTTTTGATGTTACTAAAAGTGATAGTGCTGCCAAATCATTTATCGATGACATGAAATATGTTTCGATGGCTGCTTCTATCATTGGTTTTATAACATTGTTGGGCGCTGCAATCGGATTGATGAATATAATGTTGGTTTCAGTTAGCGAACGTACACGCGAAATTGGTATCCGCAAATCAATGGGAGCAACAAGTATAGTTATCCGAAATCAATTTCTGGTTGAAGCCGTTGTTATCGGACAATTAGGTGGTATATTAGGAGTTATTCTGGGCATCCTTATCGGCAATGTTATTTCTTTATTTGTAGGTGGAGCATTTATAGTGCCATGGGTTTGGGTAATTAGTGGCATACTTCTTTGTTTGTTTGTGGGCTTGGTTTCGGGACTTTATCCTGCCATCAAAGCTGCCAGGCTCGATCCTATCGAATCATTAAGGTATGAATAGAACGCTTATTTTATAGCTTTTCATTCAAATAATATTCTTATTCCTTTTCATTTTAATACCTTTATTGTTTTTAAATATAACACAATAGGGTTTATTAATTTTATTTGCCTAACAGTCTAATAGCTTAAACAGCTAAATGATTCTAACAATTTTAGGTACTATTAATTAATAAAGTCACATTGATGACGTCTAAAAAATCATAATAAAAATTTATATTGTTTTAGTTAAATATAAAATAAAATAACTAACTTTGTTGCCTTATTAAGTAATTAAAATAAATACAATATAATATCTGATATTAAAACATTTATAATTTAAACTCATACAAATTATGGCAAAGATTAAAGTAGCAATCAATGGATTTGGACGTATCGGAAGAATTACGTTCAGAGGATTAATTAAAAAAGATAATATTGAAGTTGTTGCAATAAACGACTTAACTAATGCTAAAACATTAGGTCATTTATTAAAATATGATTCAGTTCATGGTAAATTTCCTGGCGAAGTAACTGTTGACGAAGATTTCTTAGTAGTTAACGGTAACAGAATTAAGATTTATGCAGAAAGAGATCCTGCTAATCTTCCCTGGAAAGAATTGGGTGTTGATGTAGTTATCGAATCAACAGGTGTTTTCCGTAATAAAGAAAAAATGGGGAAACATATTCAGGCTGGTGCCAAAAAAGTTATATTAACTGTACCTGCTGATAGCAAGGACGATGTGGATGCAACAATTGTATTAGGTGTTAACGATAGTATTTTAAAACCTGAAATGCAATTCATCTCAAACGCATCATGTACTACCAACTGTTTAGCTCCTGTAGCTAAAGTTTTGCACGATAATTTCGGTATCGTAAGAGGATTGATGAACACCATTCATTCATACACTAACGATCAGGTAATTCTCGATTTCCCACACAGCGACCTAAGAAGAGCAAGAGGTGCTGCATTGTCAATCATCCCAACTAAAACCGGAGCAGCTAAGGCTATAGGTTTAGTAATCCCTGAATTAACAGGCAAATTAGATGGTTTCTCAATGCGCGTTCCTACTCCATGCGGTTCGGTTGTAGATTTAACTTGCGAGTTAACTAAATCAGTAACCAAAGAGGAGATAAATGCTGCTATGAAAGCTGCTGCTGAAGGTCCAATGAAGGGTATTTTAGAATATTGCATCGATCCTATCGTAAGTGCAGACATCGTTGGCAACAGTCATTCTTCAATCTTTGATTCTTTATTGACTCAGGAAATCGGTGGAAACTTTATAAAAATTGTTTCTTGGTACGACAATGAATTTGGATACTCAAGCCGTATTGTTGATATGGTTGAGATTCTAGCTAAATAAGAAGTACTTAAAATATACCTCACCTAAATCCTCTCCTAATAGGAGAGGACTTTAAGAAAAGAGAGAGCCTTCATCAGTATATTTGATGAAGGCTCTCTCTTTTATGGTTATTGAAGCTTTTGCTTTTTATTTATTTTTAATCTTTAGATTTACCTTTTCAATTTTAGTTTCACTTGCTTCCAGTATCTTAAAAGTAAAGTTATCAGTTATAATTTCATCATCCAAATCGGGAATACTTTCTTTGTAATGAATGATTAATCCTGCCAAAGTTTCATAATCTTCCGACTCAGGTAAGTTTAGTTGGTATTTATCGTTAAGATAATCGATCTCTAACCTGCCAGCAAAAATATATTCGTCATCAGCAATTTTCTTTTCGGTCAATTCATCTACATCATACTCATCATTAATCTCGCCAATAATCTCCTCAATAACATCTTCGGTAGTAATCATCCCTGATGTTCCTCCAAATTCATCAACGACAACAGCAACACTCATGCGCTTTTCGGTAAACATCGTCAGCAAGTTATTAGCAAGCAAGGTTTCGGGAACATAAATAATGGGTTTGATAACCTTATTTATCTTATCCGGATTCTTTAAAATGTCATGTGAATGAACAAAGCCTGTAATATTATCAATAGTCCCCTCGTAGATAAGTATCCTGGAAAGACTTGTTTCGATAAATTTATCTTTAAGTTCAGCAATGGTGTCATTAATATCAATAGCCACAATCTCGTTGCGTGGAATCATACATTCCCTAATCTTAACACTCTTAAAATCTATAGCGTTCTGAAACATCTGCAACTCTTGTTTAATTTCGCTTAGCTCGAGATTATCACGGGTAAACTCATCAATATAATTATCAACATCAATCAAAGTAAAAGGAATATCCTGATGCAAAAACTTAACCTTAAACCAATGCTTAAGAATATATTCGGAGACACCTACAAAAACAAATACGATAGGGTATAAGAAATAATAACAGATAGTTGCAGGGATAGCAAGTAGATTTAATATAAAATTAGCATTGATACGAAAGATAACCTTTGGCAAAAACTCAGAGGTGATAAGGATAAGCAGTGTGGCTATAACAGTTTGGATAATAAGAATAACTATTGACGAATGAAAGCTTTGTGGCAAGATATTAGAAATAGCGGGTTCGAGGATACGAGCCATAATGATACCATAAATAACCAGGGCTATATTGTTGCCAACAAGCATTGCCCCAATAAATTTAGAGGGAGTTTTAATGAACCTTGAAACTATCTTTGCTGAAAAGAGACCGTTATTCTTATCAACTTCTATCTTAAGCTTATTAGCAGATATAAAAGCAATCTCCATGCCCGAAAAAAAGGCTGACAATAATAACGTTACTACTATCAATAGCCCGTCACTCATATATTATTGATCTTTATCTATATTAAATGTACCTCTTGGACGACGTAAAGTATATTTCTCAAAGTTGTCGTCCGAGTCGAAACCATCACCATACAAAATACTTCCATCTTTAGCTATACGCCTAACAAAAGAACTTGAATAGATTAGTCTTCTATTTTGATCCCATGTTAGTTGTTCGGTATAAATTGTGTCGCCTTTTTTAACATCAACTATCACCACATTATTCTGAACCTCCATCACTCTTCTATCTTCATAATTTAAAGCATAGTTAGCAGTAAGTCGGGTTTTAACTTGCTTGAACTGATCATAGAAAATAACTTTTAAGCCTTTCGGGAATTTAGTTATAGCCTGCTCACCTTCATAACGGTCAAGTTGTTTACTAGTCATAAAGACTTGCACTTTGCCCGAATCGCTTCTAATAACAGTAATATCTTTTGCAGATTCAACAGGTTCGATAAGGAAGTTATTCAACATATTAACTTTCACCATATCGTTTTTACACGAAAATAAAAACACAAGAAGAAGTATTGTAAAACCAAATATAATACTATTAGCATTTGATTTAATCAATAATTTTCTCGTGTAGGAATTCATAGGGAAGTCTGTTTATTAATCAAATTTACGTTTAAAGAACCAGATATCATGAGCAGAAAAACCAATTGAAAATTTTACATAATTTTCTTGTAACAGTTTAGCATCAGTAGCTGAGGTTGTCCCTCGTTTGCCAATTTCACATGCTATATTAACTGTAGATCTTGTCTTTCTTAAAGGTAAACCTAAACCAAAACTAAAACCATAATCAGAAAGTTTATTGTTATCAATCTGAA
>TBL_comb47_HYPODRAFT_10003904_pt1 | contig 17398 bp, 9 predicted proteins | sample TroBogypolimnion_40_FD_10682 | JGI IMG/M metagenome (IMG submission 10682)
AAAAAAAGTATACGATGAAAATTTTCACTTTATTGACTGCAATTCTTTCCCTATTTATTGCAACAGTCTCGGCTCAAAAGAGCCTCAAACCGGTCGACCTGGTCTACCCGCAGCTCGACAGCGAAAACTCACGCTGGATCTTCTTCTCCTCCGCCTGCAGGCCCTTCGGCATGGTCAACCTCTTTCCGGATACCCGCATCCACGGCGACTGGGGCAGCGGATACCGCTACGAAGCGGATACCATCAAGGGGTTCAGTCACATTCACGAATGGCAGTTGTCGGGCTTGTCTGTATTGCCTGTCACAGTACCTGCCGGGAAAGTATCCGACCTGTTTGCCGACTATTCATCCACCTTTTCCCACAAGACGGAAACGGTCCATCCGGGATACCATGTCGTTTTTCTGGATCGCTATGCGGTAAAGGCTGAACTGACGGCCACCTCCAGGGTGGGATTTCACAGGTACCACTTTCCTGGTAAGGCAAGTGCAGCGGTAATGATCAACCTCAGCGGGGAACTGGGCCCCTGTGACATCAAGGAGGGTCAGTTGCACAAAACCGGTCCGCGCACCCTGAGCGGAAGCTTTGTCGATGGCATCACCCGCAGAAGACCTAAAGATTTCAATGTATTCTTCGAAATAGCCTTCAATGCCGACATCAAATCGCTCAACAAGGACGACAAAACCGGAAATTATCTCGTCAGTTTCGACACTCCCGCCAGGGGAGAACTGCTGATGAAAGCCGCCATCTCCTACACATCGGAAGCCAATGCATCCGGTAACCTGAATGCCGAACTCCCCGGCTGGGATTTCGACGGCACCGTCAAAGCGGCGCAAGAGGAGTGGAACAGCATGCTTGGCCGCATCAAAATCGAAGGAGGAACCCTGCAACAGCAACAACGCTTCTACACCGACCTTTACCACTCCATCCTGGGCCGGCGCACCATCAGCGACGCCAACGGAGCCTATCCCGACCATACGGGCGAAAAATTTCTGGTGAAGCAGATTCCTTGTGACAAGACCGGGAAACCGCTCTTCAACCAATACAATTTCGATGCCTTCTGGGGCGCCCAGTGGACATTGAACACCCTCTGGGACCTGGTCTATCCCGAGATCAGCGAGGAGTTTGTGCACTCGATGATGCAGTACTACCACGATGGCGGACTGATTCCGCGCGGTCCGGCAGGGGGCAACTACACCTTCGTGATGGTAGGCGCCTCAACGACTCCCTTCATCGTCAGTGCCTATCAGAAAGGAATCATCAAAGAGAATGCAGAGGAGATCTACCAGGCACTCAAAAAGAACCATATGCCCGGAGGCATCATGTCCAGAGCCGGATACGAACATACCACGGCCCTGGGCGGCGGNCTGAANTACTACATCGAAAAGGGTTACGTCCCCTTTCCNNTNCCGGGAGCCACCTACGGCTTTCACCAGGATGGTGCAGGGATGACCCTCGAATATGCCTACCAGGACTGGACCCTGGCCCAGATGGCCAAGGCGCTTGGACACGCAGGGGATTANGGCTATTTCATGAAACGCTCCCAGAACTACCAGAACCTCTACGATCCCGAAACGGGATGGATCCGTCCGAAAGGGGTCGATGGNAAATGGTACGCTCCCTTTGATCCTTTTGAGGCCAACCACGGCTTCATCGAATCCAACAGTGCCCAGGCNACCTGGTTCGTNCCNCAGGACCTTCCNGGNCTGGCCAACCTGATGGGCGGAAACGAGGCCNCCATCAAAAAGCTGGAACAGTCGTTCGTGACGGCCCGGAAACTTGGNTTCACCTCCGGAAATTCGCACAGCAAGGAGCTCCACCCCGANTACAGCCGCATTCCCATCAACTACGGAAATGAACCGTCCATTCAGACGGCCTTCATCTTCAACATCCTTGGGAAACATGGATTGACTGACTATTGGTCGCGCGAGGTGGTCAATACGGCCTTCAGCGGACTATCCCCGGCCACGGGCTACAACGGCGACGAAGATCAGGGACTGATGGGAACCCTCTCTGTTCTTTACAAAATAGGGTTGTTCCAGATGAACGGAGGCACTGAAGCCAATCCGGTCTACCAGATCGGCAGTCCGATCTTCGATCAGATTACCATCGAACTCAGTCCGAAGTACTATCCTGGTAAGGTATTGACCATTAAGACCATCGACAACAGCGACAAGAACAGGTACGTCCAATCGGCTGATTTCAATGGCAATCCCGTCGGAGAATCGGGTTTAAACCACAAGGAGCTCGTAAANGGGGGGGTATTGACCCTGAAAATGGGTNGCCAATACTAACATCCACNNAAACAAACAGCTAACNACCATGAAAATAAAAACNGCGCTCGTNCCATTGCTTTCGCTGGCCATCTCCCCGCTGATGGCCAAAAATCCGCGCCCCAACTTCATCTTCATCCTNGCCGACGACCTTGGNTGGACCGCCNCCTCCTCNCCNATCGACAACAGGATTCCGGANTCNAAAAGTGATTNTTANGAGACGCCGAACCTCGACAGGCTCGGNAANCAGGGAATCNGNTTCTCCAACGGGTACGCCCCNGCCTCCATCTGCACCCCNTCCCGCCGGAGCATCCAGTTCGGGCAGAATCCNCTGCGTCTGGGCGATGTCACCTTTCCCGAAAACTACAACCCNAANACGAAGGAGTGGCTGACCATCCCGCGTATGCTGAAATCCATTGATCCAGCCTACAAAACCGCTCACTACGGCAAATGGGACCTGCGGGCCAACATCTTCCCGGAAGACCTGGGCTACGACGAAAGTGACGGAGATACAGGCAACAGCAACGGCGATGTGATGTTCGACAATGCCAACAAATTTACGGCGCACTTTACCAACAACGATCCCAAGCGGATTGAAACGATCACCAAAAGGGCCCTGAGCTTTGTCAGTCGCCAGGTCGATGCTGGCAATCCCTTCTACCTGCAGCTCTCCCACTATGCCACCCACGTCGATATCCAGTCCAAAGAGAAGACCTTTCTCAAATTCGACCAAAAAGAAAAAGGGAAGATTCACGACAGTCCAGGCTGGGCCGGAATGCTCTACGACCTGGATGCCGGCATCGGCAAGGTGCTGGATCTGGTTGAGAAACTTGGAATCGGTGACAACACCTACATCATCTTCATGGCCGACAACGGTGCCGTGGAGTTTCTGCCGCCAGTCAGCAACCGGTTGGATCCACCCGCAAATTTTGCCAGGAAGATGATCAATTTCCCGCTCAGGGGAGGAAAATGGACCCTCTACGAAGGCGGGACCCGGGTGCCCTTCATCATCAGCGGCCCCGGAATCAAGCCGGGACAGTACTGCCACGTGCCGGTCACGGGATACGACCTGATGCCCACCCTGGCCGACCTCGCCGGCTACAAGCAAGCCTTGCCTGAATACCTGGATGGCGGGAGTTTTCGTTCCTTGCTGAAGGACCCGGCAGCCGGAGCGGTGCATCGGGCACACGCCGAGTTGTTCTTTCACAGGTACACAGATGCCTATCCGCACTCCTCCATCGTGGATGGCAATTTCAAGCTGATCAGATTCCTGAAAACAAACAAAATTGAGCTGTACGACCTGAATTCAGACCTTGGAGAGGTAAACGACCTGGCCACCCAAATGCCTGAAAAGGTGAAGTTGTTAACGGATAAACTGGACAAATACCTGAAGGAGGTCAACTCAGAGGTGCTGCGGACCGATCTGCCCAAAACCAAAAAGAAGAAAGTGACTGATGAAGATTAATTACTGGTCAAAAGAAGAAATTTCACCTGCCGTGATATCGGCCAAATGGGTTTGTACCACTTTCCTTCTATTCACAGTGCTGACAATTCCATTCGCCCGAATCTATGGGCAACAGCCCAAAGCATTGTCAAAAGTGTACCCTGTCCTGCACCCAAAATTCAGGGAGTGGGCAACACCGGCACTGGATATGAACGTTGCACTCAATCCTCAGCCCCTGCTCTGGCCTGCTGTCAAGGGAAAGAATGCCTCCTACGAAGTGAGACTTTCCAAAGATTCCACCTTTCAGTCGAAGGAAACATTGGTCAGAACAGGAATCAAATGGGCGATGCTCCATCCACACCAGCAACTTTCTCCCGGGAAATGGTACTGGCAATACCGCAACCGCAGTGAAAACTGGTCAGAACTGAACCGTTTCGTAGTTCCGGCAAAAACGATCGACTTCAATGCTCCGGCTGTCGAAAAATTGCTGGCGGCCATTCCCGCCTCCCATCCACGTGTATTGATGGACGACACAGGCCTGAACAGATTCAGGAAGGAGGCCCCCGGTACCACGGAGGCCAACAACATCGTGGCCGAAGCAGACAAGAATTTGTCCCTTCCCCTGCCGAAGGAGAACCAGGCACAGCGGACCATCGAGGGAGAAACCGCCGACCAGAACAAGAAACTGGCCCAGCTGGCCAGTCAGTTTTTCAGCAACAAGGTTTACAATACGATTGATGCCGACTGCCAGGCCTACCTTATCACAGGAGAAGAAAAATATGCCAAGCAGGCGATTGCGTGGGCGCTGGAGGCCGCCACCTGGGATCCGAAGGGGGTGACCCTCCTGAACGATTTCGGGGATGCCCGTTGCATGCTGGGGATGGCCTATGCTTTCGACACTTTCAACAAGCAGTTGAGTGCGGAACAAAAAAAGATCTTGGTGGGTGCCATCAAGGCCCGTGCGGAGCGGATTTACAAGAGCTGGATCAACTACACGGATCCGAAAATTCTCTCCAGCCACGTCTGGCAACACATCCTCGACTATTTCCTAGAATCCGCTGTTGCCGTCTACGGAGAAACACCGGAAGCCGCCGACTGGATCAGCTACGCCTACGAACTCTGGCTCTGCCGCGCCCCAATTCTCGGTGCCGACGATGGTGGCTGGGTGATCGGCCTCTCCTACTTCAGGCTGAACATGGAAACCCTGTTGAACATCCCGACGATCATCAAAAACTATACAGGATTTGATTTCATACGGCAGCACCCCTGGTACCGGATGAATCCCTCCTGGTTGGTTTACGCCCTGCCTCCCGGCTCCTCCGGCGACGGCTTCGGCGACAATTCCGAACTGCTCTTGTCGCCCGGCGAAGAGTTCCTGGCCTGGTCGGATGCACTCGCCAAGCTTTCCGGCAACCGAATGGCGGCCTGGTATGCCCGGCAAATCGAAGAAAAAGAGCACCTCAAAGTGGCCGAATCCGAGATGCTGAGATGGTTCCGGCTTCGCTATCTTAGAAACACATCCCCTCCCAATCCGGCCCAAACGAGGCAATGGCCCCAAAGCCGGGCCTTCTTTGGCAATGGTCTGGCAGAGTTGCACAGCAACCCAACCGATGCCGCCAACGACCTGTTCGTCCCGATGCGATCCAGCCCATTCGGCTCCTATGGCCACATGCTGGCCGACCAGAATACCTTCAATGTTGTAGCCGGCGGCAAGCGACTCTTCTTCCGCTCGGGATACAAGGTGGCCATGGACGATCCGCACCGGCTGCTCTGGTACAAACACACCAGGGGCCAGAACGGAATCCTGGTCGATAACCAGGGGCAACCTTTCGACGTGGAGTCGTACGGATACATCGCCAGATTCCTGGAAGGAAAATCACTCTCCTATGCCGTTGGAGATGCTTCATCTGCCTACCAGAGTGTCTCCGAAAACCAGGATGCAGGGGTGAAGAAATTCCGGCGCCACCTGCTGCTGCTGAAACCAGATATCCTGGTAGTCTACGACGAACTCGAGGCAAAACAGGCTGTCAACTGGTCGTGGCTGATCCACAGCCCGCAGAAAATCGGAATGGACAGCACCCGAAATGCCTTCTCCTGCTCGAACGGAGTGGCAAACTCCATCACCATTTTCTACTGCTCCCTACCGGTGAAATGGTCCATGACCAACATCTTCACACCCCCATTGACCAACTGGACGCAGAAAAGGGACGACGACGGCAACCTGGTACACTATGAAAATGACCAATGGCACCTCACCGCCGCTACGATCGGTAAATCAAAATCCGTTCGTTTTCTCTCCATCTTCCGGATCACAAAAAATGGCCTCCTGCCGGGATCGCCGGGCGACATCGTGGTAACCAACAATACCTATCAATTCGGTGGATGGACGGTAAAGGCAGAACTGGATCCTTCCAAAGCCCCCCTGCTGGAGGCTTCCCGGCAGGATGGGCAGGCTGTTTTCACCTCCTCTGCTCCCTCGCTCCTACTCCATGGGAAAAAATTCGATGGTAAAATCGAAGGTAGTTCCAAACTGGCCGAGATGGTGAATGGGAAAAAAATATTTACCGAGGTCACCGATCAGCTGCCTGAAGTCACCAGGGAGATCCCGGATCATGTTGCAATTGCCAAACCACACAAAAAAACCAACAACAATGAAGAATAACAGATCGCTTGTTGTCGCATTGACCCCTCTGCTCTTACTGGGTGGAGCATCTGCAACCGGTTGGGCAAAAAAGCCGGTCCGGAGGCCCAATATCCTCTTTGCCCTGGCCGACGACCAGTCCTATCCCTATGCCTCTGCCTACGGAACCAGGGGAGTCCACACGCCTGCCTTCGACCAGGTCGCCAAATCCGGCATCCTCTTCTCCAGTGCCTTCGTGGCAGCACCCCAATGCAGCCCATCGCGGGCAGCCATTCTTACGGGAAAAAACATCTGGCAGTTGGAGGAAGCGGGCACACACGGCAGTTACTTTCCCAAAAAATTCATGGTCTTTACCGATCTGCTGGAGCAGGCAGGTTACGGAGTTGGTTATACCGGCAAAGGCTGGGATCCGGGAAACTGGAAAGATGCCGGCAGGAGCCGCAATCCCGCCGGACCGGAATTCAATCAGAAGCTGCTTCAAAAAAGTCCGACCACAGGCATCAGCAACATCGATTACTTCGCCAATTTCGTGGCCTTTTACGAAAAAAAGGCCCCGGATCAGCCCTTTTTCTTCTGGTACGGATCGCACGAACCCCACCGGGTTTACGAGCAAAATTCAGGTCTCAGGGCCGGCAAGAAACCGGAGGATGCCTACTTGCCCTCCTTCCTTCCGGATGATCTGGTAGCACGCAACGACGTCAACGATTATGCCTACGAAATCGAATGGTTTGATCAGCAACTGGCTAAAATACTGAACTTTCTGAAGGAAAAGGGAGAGCTCGACAATACGATGGTGGTCGTGACGGCCGACAACGGAATGCCCTTCCCTTCGGCCAAGGCCAATCTCTTCGAGTTCGGCTGCCACGTGCCGCTGGCCATCAGCTGGCTGGCCGCCATCCGGCCGGAACAGAAAAGTGATAAACTGGTTAGCCTGATAGACCTTGCACCCACTTTTCTGGAATTGGGTCAGGTGAAGAACAAACCCGAAATGACGGGAACAAGCCTCGGAAATCTGCTTTTTGAAAAAGGAACCAATCCCGGCGATTCCTATATCCTGACGGGGAGGGAACGGCACACCCACGCACGACCCGACAACCTGGGCTATCCCGCCAGGGCCATCCGGAACGACCACTATCTTTATGTGCTGAACCTGAAGTCCGACCGCTGGCCCGCCGGCGATCCCGACGAGGGAATCGCTTCGAAAAGGGAGCCCGGCATGGATCGCGGTTACTTCGACATAGACGACTCTCCGACGAAACAGTTGATGATCCTCCATCACGACAAATGGCCGGCCCTCTTTGCCGAGGGATTTGAGAAACGAACCGAGGAGCAGCTGTTCGACATTCAAAAGGATGAAGGCTGCACCACCAACCTGGCCAACGACAGCCATTATGATTCTGTGCGCAAAGCGATGAAGGAGCAACTGCTGAATCTGCTCCGGGATCAAAAGGATCCCCGGGTCACAGGAAATGGCGACATCTTCGAAAGCTATCCCAGATTCGGGGCCATGAAGGCCTTCCCGGGTTTCAAGAAAAAAGGGGAGTACAACGACGCTTACAAACAATCCGCAAAATGAGACATCAGCTGATAGTTCCCATGGCCCTGCTTTGCGCCGCCAATGCCACCGCAAAGCAACAACCGAAAAAGCAGGAGGTACCCGTGATCATCATCATGGCCGACCAGCTGAAATACGACCTGCCGGGAAGCCTCATCCCCAACATCCGCAAAATCCGGGAAGATGGCGTGACCTTCACAAGGACCTACTGCGCCGCCCCTTTGTGCGTGCCATCGCGGGGATCCTTCTTCACGGGACTTTATCCCAACCATACCGGCAGCTTCATCAATGGCTGGGGCGAGGAGGACGAGCATTACAGCAAGGTCAAGACGGGAACGTCCAATCTCTACGAGACCATGTCAAAACGGTGGGACAGCCACCACGTCGGCAAACAACATTTTTTCACGGTCGATCAGATCGACAAGGATCCCAATTCCAAAACCACCTGGCTCACGGATGCCGATTACAAGAAATGGCTGAAAGAGCGGAAAATCCCGGCACCCGGCGGGAAAATTTTCAAGGCCAATGCACCCGAACTGGTTTCCGGCAGCAACACCACCCTGAAATCCTACTCCATCCCCAGTTTCAAGGAGTATGCACCTGGATTGGAAAATTTCACAGACCATTATTATGCAGACAATGCCATCAAAGTCATTGACCATGCAGATCCAAGAAAACCGCTCCTTTTGAATACGATGTTCCTGGCTCCCCATCCGCCCTACAGCATTCCGGAACCCTATTTCAGCAAGGTAAAACCGACCGATTTTACCCTTCCCGACAATGTGGGGGTCTGGTACAAGGGCCAGTCGCCACTCCAGATGTACAGCCTGACAGGATTTTTGGGAGCCCGGTACTCGCGGCAGCAGTGGGCCGAAATCTGGCCAAAGTACCTCGGACTGGTATGCCTGCTCGACGATGAAGTGGGACGGATCATAGATGCCTTGAAAAAACAGGGTCTCTACGACCAGGCGCTGATCATCTTTACGGCCGACCACGGCGAGATGCTGGGAAGCCACTCGCTCTGGCAAAAAATGTGCATGTACGAAGAGTCGGTCCATGTGCCGATGATCATCAAATTTCCAAAGAGCTATACCTCAAAAATCAAAGAGTGTGACACACCAGTGAGCCTGATCGACGTATGGCCCACCCTGATCGATTTTCTGGAAATCAGGGAAGCCGCACCAACTGACGGAACCTCCCTGATGCCTGCCATCAGGGGAGAGAATACTTCCAGACAAAATATTTTCATCCAGTACGATGGCAACGGTTCCTACGGCAGCAACCAGCGGTGCGTGATCAGCGGCAATTTCAAGCTGTTCATAGATACCTTCAAGGAGGAGCTCTTCTACGAACTGTACGACCTGGCCAAAGACCCGATGGAGACGGATAATCTTGCCTTCCATCCTGAATCTGCCCCAAAAGTGAAAGAAATGTTCCAAATTCTCAAAAAACACATGAACGATACGGGGGATTTGCTCAAATTTTCAGACAATAGTTATGAGCAATTTCTGAAGAATTATCCGCAGACAAAAGCGGAATCAAAAGAATAACCAATTCAAAAACAAAATCCATACTCATGAAGCTATTCCTTCAGCTGAGCCTTGCCTCGAGCGTTCTCTTTACCACAGACGGCCTTGCAAAAGAGAAACAACACCAGTCATCACCGGTCAAACTTCCCAACATCGTCTACATCCTTTCCGACGATCTCGGGTACGGAGATATCATGTGCAACAACGCACAGAGTAAAATTCCCACTCCCAACATCGACAGGCTGGCTTCCATGGGGGTGCGGTTTACGGATGCCCACTCCACCTCGGGCGTTTGTTCGCCAACCCGGTACAGCATCCTGACGGGACGCTACTGCTGGCGTACGGATATGAAATCCGGCGTACTTCGCGGCTACGGAAGACCACTCATTCAAAAGGGACAACCCACCGTGGCCACCCTGCTGAAAGACCAGGGTTACACGACGGGTGCCATCGGGAAGTGGCACCTGGGACTCGACTGGGTACTCAAGGCTGGTCACGAAGGGGATCTGGCCCATGTGGATCCAAAAAATAAAAATGGGGATGCCATCATCGACATGGACACCGAATCCATCGATTTCACCAAATCGCCAACGGACGGTCCGGCCACACACGGATTCGACTACTCCTTCATCCTGCCGGCCTCACTCGATATGGAGCCCTACTGCTACCTGCGGAACGACACCCTTGTCTCTCCACTGACGAGTCATACCGACGGCAACAAACTGACCTCCGGCTACACAGGCCCCTTCTGGCGTGCAGGAAAAATATCTCCCGATTTCGAATTTTACAAGGTGCTGCCCACCTTCACAGACCAGGCCGTCAACTACATTCAGAAACAGTCGAATGGAAAGAAACCCTTCTTCCTCTACTTCGCCATGCCATCTCCCCACACTCCCTGGCTGCCGATCCCCGAATACAAGGGTAAATCGCAAGCAGGCGAATATGGAGATTACGTCTACATGGTAGACGTGATGGTAGGAAGAGTATTGAAAAGCATTGAAGAGGGTGGCCTGGATAAAAATACCATCGTCATCTTTGCCAGCGACAACGGCCCCTACTGGCGCCCAAACCAGGCAGCACAATTCGGTCACAAGGCTGCAGGTCCCTTCCGGGGAATGAAAGGCGACACCTGGGAAGCTGGCCATCGTATTCCGTTCATCGTTCGCTGGCCGGGACACATTGCCCCTGGAACCACCAGCGAGGCCACCACCACGCTGGCCAACCTGATGGCCACCGTGGCCGAAGTTACTTCGGTTAAAACGGAAACAGTTGCAGGCGAAGACAGCTACAGCATCCTGCCGGTTCTCCTTGGAAAATCCAAAACGGTTCCCAATCAAAAGGTAATCGTCGTGCACTCCTCCCGAGGATTGTATGCAATCCGCAAGGGCGACTGGAAACTGATCGAAGGAAAAGGTTCCGGCGGTTTCAGCATCCCGTTTGACGAAAAATCTATCCAAAGCGACGTGCCCGGACAGCTTTACAACCTGCGCACCGACACGTTGGAAACAAAAAATCTCTATGCAACAGAAAAACAGAAGGTGGCAGAACTCACCTTGCTCCTGGATAGCATCAAACAGTTGCCACGAAAAGGGCCCCTCGATTTTCTGAAAAAAACAAGTCTTAACCACCTCATTGGGAATGAAGCAAAACCCACAAATAACCTCACTTCTTTGGATTATCCTCCTGTTGCCGGGGTGGAGGAGTGAAGCACAGACCATCCGGTTGGATGCCATAAAATCACCGATTGTATTCCGGGGCAATGATCACCTCGCCTACCGGGATCCGGCCGTGCTGTACCACGATGGCACCTTCTTCCTCTTTTTTACCCTGACAGAGATTGAACCCGATGGGATGATCTACATGTACACTGCTGCTTCTCGGAGCAAGGATCTCGTTCATTGGACGATACCCCGAAAACTGACTCCGAAGGATCAAAACCTTAACTATTCGAGTCCGGGAAACATCATTCGCTACCATGGGGAGTGGCTGCTCTGCCTGCAGACCTATCCCCGTCCGGGAAACACGGTCAGAAACATGCCGCAGTATGGGAACAATTCGGCCAGACTCTTCCTGTTACGAAGCAAAGATCTCGAAACCTGGAGCGAGCCGGAACTGATCAAAGTGAAAGGACCGAACATCGCGGTAGCCGATATGGGGAGAATGATAGATCCCTATCTTTTGCAGGACAAGGACGACAGTACAAAATACTGGTGCTTCTACAAACAAAACGGTGTGAGCAGCTCCTGGACCCGAGACTTCAGGGATTGGACCTTCTCCGGCCATGCCGAATCAGGCGAAAACAGCTGCGTCATTGTCGAGAACAACCAATACATCCTGTTCCATTCACCCTCCAACGGAATCGGCATCAAACGATCCGATGACCTGAAAACCTGGAAGGAGTGGGGAAAACTGATCACCCTGGGTCAATCCGACTGGGAGTGGGCCAGGGGACGCGTCACCGCAGGTGCCGTGATTCTCCTGCCGGGAAGGCAGCAGGCAAAATACCTGATGTTCTTCCACGGTTCCGGTCCGCTGACGGAAAAAGAGGGAGACTTTGACAAGAATGCCTCCATCGGAATAGCCTGGAGCAACGACCTGATCAACTGGGCGTGGCCCGAAAAAAAACAAACTTCAAGATGAACAACTATCGAAAATTTATCTCTGCAAAAAAAATTGCGCTGGCCCTGATCATTCTGGTCATTGGCTCCCTTGCCTTTGATTATTACAAAAACAGCGCCATCAAGGTCTATCCAAACTGGCCGCCCCACAATGCCAGGTACCAGGAGGAGAAAATTTACAGCGACCTCGTCACAGGCAATCTGCCCATCGACTGGAGCCGCCTCTCGACCACACTTCAAAACATGGACGATTTCCGTACCCCCGGCGTGCTGCAAATCCTCTATGGTTTCGGCGACCAGCTGCCTGACTCCGTCCGAAAAGCCATCGATGCCTCCCTGCTCAGTTTCAGGTACTGGATGGACGAACCGGGCGGAAACTCAATGTGCTATTGGAGCGAAAACCACCAGATCCTCTACGCCATGAGTGAATACCTGGCGGGCCAGCACTATCCCGATCAGATCTTCAGCAACAGCGGACTGACAGGCAAACAACACATGCAAAAAGCATCCAAAAGGATCCTCGACTGGCTGGGTATGCGCTGGAAATACGGATTTGCGGAGTTTTATTCCAATGTCTACTACAAAGAGGATATCTCCGCACTTGTCAACCTGATTGAATATGCAGAAGACAGAAATATCGTGGAAAAAAGCAAGATCGTACTCGATCTGCTCTTCTACGATGTGGCCTCCCAAAGCATCAAAAACGTCTTCAGCAGCGTGAGCGGAAGGGCCTATGAACACACCCGAAAGGGCGGCCCTGTCAACAACCTCGACGGTGTGACAGACTATTTCTGGGGCAATGGCGCCCCCATCCGACCAGGGAAAACCTATGGACTGATGGTCTCCAAAAAATACAAATTACCCTCCGTCTTCACGGAAATAGCCAAAGACACCAGCAACGTGGTCATCCGCCAATGCAACGGACTGGACTTGTCCCAGCTGAAAGAGGAAGGATACGAAGGATCGGGTGAGGAGAGTATCCAGATGCAGTTCGGGATGGAAGCCTTCACCAATCCGGAGATCGTCAGGAACACCATGGCCTACGTCCGGAAGAACGGACTGTTCACAAACATCGCACTGAAGGATCTTCGGATGCTCAACTATTCTGTGCTGAGCTTGCTCCACCTCGAGCCATTCATCGTCCGGCTGATAGACCCCTACAGCAACGGTGTGGCCATTCAACAGGGAAATACCTACACCTACAAGACAAGGGACTATTCACTCTTTGCCCTGCAGAACCACCAGCCCGGGGGGTATGCCGATCAGCAATATGCCGCCGGGATGAGCATTGGCAATGCCTTCAGCATCTTCCATACCCATCCGGCACAATGGGAGGACGGCAAACAAAAAACTCCGGGGTACTGGGTCGGATATGGACGGTTTCCCCTGGTGGCACAGGACTCCACAGTTAATCTGGCCATTTATAACCTGCCCGACCATAAAAACATCTCCGAAAAGCAGCTGCTGAATTTTACCCACGCCTGGTTTCCTGCCGGGATGATCGACAGCGTTCAAGTAGTCAAAAATTATGCCTTCGGTAAAAAGGGAGACACCTATTGCGCCCTGATCGGGTTGAATCCGCTTCACTACAAATCCGGATCGACCGATGACCTCATCCAGGAGGGAAAACAGACCTGCTGGATCATCGAGGCCGGATCGCACGAAAAGGATGGTTCTTTTGACAACTTCTGCAGACGAATCCTGAAAAACAACCTATCCTTCGACGGCAGCAAAACAGTGCTAAGCTATCAATCGCGCGGAAAGGAGTATCAACTATCCCGGGAAACCGGATTCTCTATCAACCATCAGTCAATCAACACCAAATACAAGCGTTTTGATTCTCCTTACATCCAGGCGGAAAAGAGGGCAGGGGAGTTGAAATTTCAACTGAACGGAAAATTTCTCTACCTGAATTTCGACCAAAGCAAGCGAGAATTCAACTGAGAGATAAAATGGGAAATTCATTCCAACCCACTATTAATTCACTAAATTTGTTGTCCAATCATCGACTCAATTCGTATCACTAATTCGTTAATCGCCCTCCAAAGGGCCTAAAAATCCAATTATGAAGAGAAACATTTTTTTGACCTGCACATTGTTGGTTGCCATGCTGATGGCAGCCCCCGCCTTCTCACAAGGCGTCAATCAATTGACCAAAAAAGAGAAAAAAGAGGGCTGGACCCTGCTGTTCAACGGCAAAAGCTTCGACGGCTGGAGACAATGCAACGGAACGGCCATGCCCACCAACTGGAAGATCGAAGACAACTCCATGATGGTCTTTACGGCTCCCGACAAGCAACCGGGCCAGGGTTCCAACGGCGACATCCTGTTTGCAACAAAGAAATACAAGAATTTTGAGCTCACCGTAGACTGGAAGGCTGGCAAGGCCACCAATTCAGGAATCTTCTACTACGTTAGGGAAGTCCCGGGAAAACCAATCTACTATGCGGCTCCCGAAGTACAGGTGCTGGACAATGCAGAGGCAAGCGACAACAAACTGGCCAACCACCTGGCTGGTTCGCTCTACGACATGCTTCCCTGCGATCCAAAGACCGTACATCCTGCCGGACAATGGAATACAGTCGTCATCAGGGTGAAAGACGGCGTGGCTACCCACGTGATGAATGGCACGCTGGTGTGCAAATATACCCTCTGGACCAAGGAATGGGATGCCCTGGTTGCCAACAGCAAATTCAAATCCTTCCCGGGTTTCACGGAAGGAATCGCCAAAGAGGGTTTCATCGGTCTGCAGGACCACGGCTACTCCTGCTGGTTCCGCAACCTCAAGATCCGCGAATTGTAATCGCTGAAAGAGCCTGACTCTTCAAAATACCGGTAAGCCGGAATCTCCTCTTTTTAGGACGAGATTCCGGCTTATTTGCTATTAGCAAGTAAATTGAGTGATTGATCCCCATACGGGAAAAGACCCCCAACCTTACCCATTCTTCTATTTGCGGTAGGTCCTGCGGACAAGGTTTTTTTGCAAATGATGAATTCAATTCATTCAGACAATCTTCTTTGTCAATCCATTCAATTGAAATATTGCGAATTTTTATTGCAGAATTCTATTCATTCGCAAGATCACAGTTCCCATCCCAGCCTTTGCCCGTAGGGCATCAATGTCAATAGCATACCTCTCTCCAGAGACCAACTTTCCCCGTTAGGGGATGAACAAATTAAATCCCCATGATAGCATAAAATTCCATAACAGATACCGCTATTCATATCACGTTTCTTTCGTTTTTGATCAATTTTTGCCTTAAATTTATTGAAGCCAAATCCTGAATCGAAATGCCAAATACCTATTGTCAACTTTATGTTTACTATGTTTTTGCAGTTCAAAACAGGATGTCTTTGATTCGTCCTGAGTGGAAAGAACATCTTTATCAATATTTAAATGGAATTATCGTTCACCAGAAAAATCATTTGTATGCCGTAAATGGTGTTTCAAACCATTTGCATTTATTGGTAAGCATGAATGCCAATCAATCCCCGTCTGATTTAATGTATTATCTGAAGAGATGTTCTTCAATCTGGATAAATAATGAAAAATTAGTTGCAGGCAGATTCTCCTGGCAGGATGGATTTGGAGCCTTCAGTTATGGAAAATCTCAGATTTCCTCATTAATCCACTACATTGATAATCAAGAGAAACATCACTACAAGCAATCTTTTAATGATGAATATCAACAGTTTCTAAGATTATTTGAAGTAGATTACAATCCCAAATATCTATTAAGAGATATTCAGTAAGAACTGTCTGATGTAGAAGTTTATAAGCATGCAATAGGTCCGGTTTATCCCCATACGGGGAAAATGCCCCCGAACTTGCCCTTGGTTCTACTGACATTGATGCCCTACGGGCAAAGATTTTGTTAAAGGGACAAATTCAAAGCATTTTCGAGAAATACATTTCATTCAAAAATCTTTGCACTACTTCAACTTTTGCCCGTAGGGCATCAATGTCAATAGCATACCTCTCTCCAGAGACCAACTTTCCCCGTTAGGGGATGAACTTCAAAATATCCCCTTCCTATACTGCAATGAAGATATTAGTTTGGTTTATCCCCATCCCAAGAAATATTTCCGAACTCTCCGATTCTTCTATTTGACCTGTATGTCCTGCAAAGAAGGATTTTAATTCCTGGTAATCCCGTGGTGCCCCGTCAGAATGTATTTGAACGTTTTCAAATCCGGCAAGCGCCTCAACGATTCGATCTGCATGGGCGTATTCATGTTGAACGCTTCTACAAAATGTTCCGCCTTGCCATTCACCACGATCAGATTATCACCTGTCACCAGATAGTCCTTGCCGATCACATAACAAACTGAGCCGGGGGTATGACCTGGCGTGTGGATGATTTTGATTTTCAATCCGTCAATCAACAGGCTATCGTTGCTGTCGAAAAGTGCATAGGGTCCAAATGCCCAATGCGCTTTGAACGGTCCCATCTTGGCCGTCGTTCCGTTGATCATCTGCTCCTCCTCCCGGTGCATATAAATTTTTGGATTCGTCAGCAAGGGGATGGCCGCTATGTGATCCCCGTCCGTATGGGTCAAGAGTACGGTAGTAATCTGTTCCGGCGAAATGCCCAGTTTCTTCAATTGTTCGAGCACAGAACTCTTGCTGAAACCGGCATCCACCATCAGGTAGCCCTTCTTGCCCTTAAAAATATAGGCATTGACAAAATTGTCCTTCACGCAGAAAACAGAATCATTGATCGCCGAAGTCTCGGCAGGGGTCATTTTGCCGGTTCCAATTTTGAAGTTAAGGTAGAATCCGGCTCCTGCCAACACCAGCACCCCAACCAAAATCCCGATTCCCCACAGGGAAATTTTAACTGCTTTTTTCATATTTATCCATTTTACCCGAACATCCTCCTCCATCATCCATCATTCATTGGAACTCCACCTCTACCACCACAATCTCCGACTTTCCCACCGTTCGCACCGGAGGTCCCCACAACATGATTCCGCTGGTCACAAACACGTGGGTGTTCACCACTTTCTGGTAGCCCCAGCTCAACGGATAGAAGTTTTTTAGGATCAGGTTGAGGGGAAAGAGCTGGCCATCGTGCGTATGTCCCGAAAACTGAATATCCACGGCGGTTTTGCTGTTTGCAACGATGTCCGTGGGACGGTGGTCCATCAGGATTGTGGGCAGCGAATCAGAGGCGGATTTCATCAGTTCGCCAATCTGTTCCCGCTCATATTTGTTGTCCAGCCTTCCCGCAAGACTAAACGCGTGGTCAATGGACACCACCGTATCGCACAAAACCGTCATCCCCGCCCTGTCGAAAAAGCCTCCCTTCCTTTGGACCCCATAGGCTTCGTGGTTACC
>TBL_comb47_HYPODRAFT_10003906_pt1 | contig 17394 bp, 15 predicted proteins | sample TroBogypolimnion_40_FD_10682 | JGI IMG/M metagenome (IMG submission 10682)
CGTTCGATATACTCTATTGGTAATTACTAAATAAATAAATCGAACACGTTCGATTTATTTATTGGGTTGAATCCGCACCTTTGGTGCTAGGATTCATCTCTTTATCGGTCACTGACCCCGAAGAATTTAAATCCGCGGTGCGGATTGAATTCTTCGTTGGTTTAAACACCTATATATAGTGGTCACCTCATCCGATATCAAGCGGAATTGAAGCGGAATTGAAGCGGAATTGAATTGTATCATTTTGTATCATTTTCGTCCAGTTCACTGGGTTCTAACTGTATCATACACTTGAATTCCGTTTTATTGACAGTTTCGCTCCCGTCTGTGTTTTTTATGATCCCCTTCTCTTTTTTCGGTTCGAAAACGCGCTGCCAAGTATAATCGCGCTTCCAGTCGAACGCCATACCCGCGTATTTAGGACCCTGAATCGACCGAATACAATAATCGCATTTCTTATAAAACGTCTTCCGCTGTTTCCACTGTCTTTGAAACACATCGTGCTTATCTACTATATCAACTATTACGGGGTTTTCGTGCCTCACGCGCAGGATGCGCCCCACCGACTGTATAATATCCGTCTTCGGGGTCGCCATAACCAGGATTGACAACGATTTTATATCGAGCGCCTCTGCCGCCATCGCGTATGTTGCGAGCACGATGTTTTTCCCCTCTGTTTCGGTGAGCGCGGACTGTTTCATTCCGCCGACGTAATATCCGACAGTGGCGAACCCTTGATGGACGATGGCTTCGTAGAAATACGTCAATAACGACCGATTATGCGCGAGGACCATCACTTGAATAGTCGGCTTTCCGGCGTTCTCGGCCTCCAAAAACAAATCGCTGAGCACCCGGATGATGAAATCGGACCGCGGCCCATACGCGCACAGTTTCGTAATCATAGATGAATATTGCGTATTCCCCTTCCAATCGAGCACGGTTTCGTTGAATTCCGCATCTTTGGACACATATTCGATCGCGCGAACACACACCGGATCCTGATCATCGCGTTCTTCGGAGTATATTTTAGGTCCGATGAACATATATAGCAGTTTCGTCAGGCCGTCTTTGCGCTCTACTGTGGCGGAAATCCCCAGCATATACGGTGTAATGATCCGGACCAATGCTTTGGAGAACTGCTGACTACCGCTGCGATGAACTTCGTCGATGACTGTCAGCCCGAACGACCCAAACGGATCGGCCGTTTCGAACTCGCGATCATACAGCGTCTGTAACATTCCGATCACAATATCTTTGCCTTCTATGTCGAATATGGGGCCTTGGATGCGACCTACTTTCGCAGTAGGCATGAACTCGGCGATACGTTCGACCCACTGATTCAGCAGAAACTCTTTGTGGACGATGATGAGCGTTTTCTGTTTTAGGAGGGAGATGATTTTGAGAGCCATTACGGTCTTTCCGCGGCCACAGGGGACCTCCAAAATGGCGCCGCTGCCGCTTGTGCCGCTGCTTGTGCCACTTATCATATGGTCCATATAAACCTTGATAATCTTATCCTGATAATCCCGCAGTGGTTTCTCAAACGGCACGCAAATCGGGTCACCAAGCTGGAGTTCGGACTTCTCGGGGAGGCCATATCGCGCAATACCGTAAAATCGCGGCACATAGATCTTCTTTGCGTTTTCGCGATATACTGGAAATGCCTCGTCGTCGTCCGTTTTTGATACAGGAGGACCAAATGTCTCGGGTTTTAGCGTCAATTCTTTGTATAATGTCGCCAATTCGGCGGACGACAAACATTCTTTGGGAATCGTATATCCTTTTTTACCGATATATGATTTAACACGTATTTGTGAAATATCATATGTCGTTTCCACTGTGGTAGTCGCAATTGGCGCAATTGGCGGAGTAGGTTTACCACGATTTTGCTGGCGTTTGAAAAATGATGGCTTGATTGATGGTTTTCTTACACCATTCATCGGATTCATCCTTCGGAATCTTTGATATAATTTATTACGAGACTGTTATAAATTACAGCAGGTTATATTTAATTAGTTTTTACAACTAACATATGAAATATTCGATCCGTATTCCACCAATAATATAGTATTATGATATATATAATGAAATTTGGAAATATTAAATCGGTTTCTCCCATAGAAATAGTGCTATTTGTCGCATTCGTAATATATTTGGTATTCCCGATCGCGACGCCCGATGTTTTAGCGAATGTTGTAGATACACCTTTAGGAATTATTACATTGTTCGTTATAACTCTCAGTCTTTTCGTTTACACCAATCCGATTTTGGGTATTATCTATATCTTTGTGGCATACGAACTTTTGCGCCGGAGCCATAAAACCGTGCCGATCAATATCCCGAGCTATATTCCGAGCACACCAAATGCGTCGGCGTCCCCTAATCAGGCCGCGAAAAACGCGGAAATGGCGAAAATGAATCCACCCAAGGCTACTACGTTGGAGGAGGAAGTGATCTTGAAAATGGCGCCTATTGGCCACAGCGATCAATCGACGTATATTGATACGACTTTTAAACCGGTGTCGGAGAACACGAAGAATGCTGCGGCTGTGTAGCGATGCGTAGCGATGCGTAGCGATGTGTAGCGATGTGTAGCGATGTGTAGCGCTTGTAACGCTTATAACGCCTGTAACGCCTGTAACGCTTGTAAAATATATCAACTATGTTTGGTTGATATATTACTAATCTTTGAAATCAACAATTATGGTGGCGCATTTGTAGCATAATACATTCTAATATAAGCTGGAATAACAAATAATAATACTATCATTAATATTGCTGTTATTTTATAATTTATTTTATTTTGTGTTGAATATGATATGGCACCGTCGACGTAATTTGCTTCACTCCAACCCATACCTAAAAATATAATTATAAAAACTATATAAAATGCCGTTAATATTAAATCGCCCAGGTGTTTAAATAAAGTTGTTTCACCAACTGTAATAATACCGGGAACAACAACCGATGCTACTCCTCCTGCGGAAACCGTTTTATATATATAATCACTTTGACCAACGCTATGCACTTTTAGGCGTAAACCACGAAACCAATTATCACTATAAATATTAGTAACAATAATTTCATGTATTGTAGGTGATACTACTATCGCGGCGATTGCCAAAACCACACCCACGGCCATACTCAACATCGCGCTAGTCTGTGTTTGGACAACTGCTTGTGATACCGTGTCGGCTGGGGTTTTTCCGTTTATACCATCGTCGATTATCGTGCATCCAATAAAATCATAATCACTATTCGCTTCGATACTCAGATTTAATGTGTTTTTATTAAATAAGTAACCAGAGCCCAAACTAGGAATACTGGCCAATATATTATCGTAAATTGCTTTTCCAGTTGAATTACTATTACAAGTTGTTATTAATATAGTGTAGGTGGTTCTGGAAAATTCACTTGCCAAAAAATCGTTAGCACCGTTAAACGTAAATATTGTAGATGTGGAATCTGATGCGGCTTTTACCGCGATTTTGGCCTGTTGATTTAAAACATCAATCGGCGGATTTACCAAATATTTTGAAAAATATACATCTTGGCAAAAAACGGTTACTATTCCATTTGGATCCGCATAATAATAAAATTCATGCCCATCTTTGATAATTTCATTGAAATCAATAAAATTGGTCATATTCGCACCCGATACCGCACCCGATATATCAACTATTAGATTATCCAAATTATCACTAGCATTATTAGTCGACACATATGAAACTGGTATTACAAAATTCATTTTTTGGTTTGTGTCCGATTTGTTAACCAATGCTATTACCAATAAATGCGAAACAGTGGAATACATTATGTTTGCTTCTTTCAGAATCGCCACATTCGGTGATAATGACCCACCAGTATAAACATTGGGATCAATTGTAATTTTATTAACAAATGATTTGTTATTTGCTACATTTGTATCAGTTGAATTGTTATTACTGAATAAAAATATTTGCGTTGATGAATAATCTATACCATTCATCGTAATGGCGTTACTTACATCGAATTTTCCAGATCCATCGCTACTCAACGTATATTGTTTTAATGGAAAATTATACGTGATCTTATTTGTATCAGCATCGGACGCTGTTGATACATTTAATTTATATGTTGTCATTTATATAATAAATATGTATTAAAATATACCCATAAACGATTATATTATATTATATTATTATGAGAACATACTCATCAGACCACCCGAACCACTCGCCATACTATTCATCAGCCCGCTGGCAGCACCCGAACCCGAACCACTCGCCATACTATTCATCAAATTACCAACTGTTCCTTGTTGTAATTGCGACAATCCCTGTGTCATATTATTCGGCAGTCCGGTTTGAGATAACGCCTGTTGTCCCATATTCGCTAGATTCGGCGGCAATCCTTGCGACAAAGCCTGTTGACCCATATTCGCTAGATTCGGCGGCAATCCTTGCGACAAAGCCTGTTGTCCCATATTCGCTAGATTCGGCGGCAATCCTTGCGACAAAGCCTGTTGTCCCATATTCGCTAGATTCGGCGGCAATCCTTGCGACAAAGCCTGTTGACCTAACCCGGGTGGTATAATATTCGACGGAATCGACGGAATCGATGAAAACATACTTTGTCCGGTTCGTTGAACACCCTCTGGCAATCCACCTGGCAATCCACCCGACGACAATCCATCAAACGTGCCAGGGGGAATCTGAACACCCATTTTATCAGCGGCCTGTTTCATAGCAAAACTAGTAAGCCCCCCCATCGCATTCTTCATCGCCTTCTCAAAACTGGTATTTTCGGCATTATATAGCGCATTGAATTCTTTCACCATTTTCAGAAACGCTTCGTCGTGATAGCTCGTATTATAGGCCGGTTTCTTACCAGTAACGAAATTCAAAGCGCGTTTATACCACGGTTGTTTGGCAGAGTCTTCTTTCGCTTTCGCGGCTTTGTCCTTCTTAATAAACAGTTTCATGATCGCCTTCTGCCAGTCTTTTTCGACCGGATGCATCAAATCCCATTCCAATTCGAATCGCCGGTCTTCGTCCTCTTTTGCGCTAAACAGTTCGATGGGCGTAAGTTCTTTGTCAAGATCAGTTTCACTAAATACGCCGGTTCCTCGTGGTTCCAACTTCAACCGCCAGTTGTCATTAAAGCGAACTGTGGTATACAGACCGAAGAAACCCACCGCTATCATAATACAGGTTACCACACACATACCCACTTTGATTCCCGTGTCGTTTATATTTTGCGCGAAATCGACCGTGGACCAAATTAGGAAACCCAAAATCAATAAAATGTGCGAATATTTATAAAGAAAATCGACGCCCTTGTTCAGAACCCCCACGAAACTGGGAAACAGGTCGGCGTTACGTTTATGAACAAATGCGTCAATCTTGTTCATATTAGACATGAATGCGAACTCCAAAAATCCGTCAGTATATTGTAAATACGGGAATGGAAAAAAGAAATGGTAGATGAAAAACGATGTCAGAATGAGACCCCCAAAGAAAAGCGTCGACATATGAAAAATGATCAATATCAACATAATGAAAATTGTGCCTAAAACTGCGCTAATTGGTTCGCCGGTTATTTTCACCAAAGTATCGAGATTATATATTCGATCCAAAACGATATATCCGACCACAACCGCCGTCAAAAGCGACGTATAGTTGCTCGCGCAATTCGTGTCGATCGGATTCGCATCACAGTCGTTTTTGGGTGTAGTAGTATACCGACCATATACTATTTGCGAATTAAACAGAGTGCGCACATTCACGATCAACACATATACTACTAAAGCGAGTAGACATAAGTATTTCAGTTTCTCATTCAGAAAAATGTCGAACGTCAATTGCGATACAGTAGGCACAACGTCTTTGATTAAAATATCGAACATTGATGTCGCCATTAAATGATGCTTGACCCACGCTAATACGGGTTGTATCTTCTGTTCGCTCATGTGATTCCATCGTAATGTTTTCACGCGTTTCAGCTTGTATAGCGAGTCTTCGTCGATGATCGGGTTCTTATAAAACATCACATAATACATACTACGTGTTACGTAGAATCCAATTATGGCTGCTAGATAACAATACATGTGATTTTGGATACGCTGAACATCGTATGCGATATCGTCGTTGTAAAACAGATGTTTCAAATAATAGTCGTATGTGATTCCAGATGGAAGGTATTTTACGCCATCCGGGCCTTCGGGTATGATCGGTCTGAATATTCGCGCAATTGCGGTCGCTGCGCGGTTCATATTAAAATCGAAATACACCATTAGATTTTCGATCAGGTTCGAAATTTGTGTGTATTTGCTTAGTTGTTCTCCGATTTCGCTACAGTCCATGCCTTCTATTATAGGCTTGTTATTGGTGAAATTCTCTTTCATATTTTGTAGGCCTTCTTTACACCTTTGCGCATTTGAAATGCGCATGGAACCGTTGCCTTTTAACTCATTTACGCCCACAAAGTGGGCGTTTTGAATGAGAAAAGGTGTAAACCGATGAAGATTTGAATCCGTTACCGAACTGGGTATGTTCCGCGAAATATTGGGAATGAAGTTTGACTGTATAGAGTTAATAGGGATATTGTCGATTGAATTTCCTGGAATGAATTCATTGTTTGTTGCTAAAAATGATCTGTATTCTGGTGCTTCGTTTTCGTTTTCTTTGAGTTTTTTAGTTTTTTTGGGTTTTTTGTTTTCCTTATTTTCGTCGTTATTTTTATCTTTTTTCCAAACGGTTTTTTGTTCGGGTTCATTGATATTCATCGGGTAACAATATATATATTATGATATATTGATACGATTATATGTTTGGTCTAACTCAATTGAGCACTAACGTGCCACTAAATGTAATGATATAATTTGGATTTTGGTGGCCACGAAGTGGTCACCTCTACCGACATCAAGCGGAATTGAGCTATCGCGAATACAGCATCCCCGCATTCCCACTAACAAACGACAATACATTATATCGTTCCTCAAAGACCGTCATATTATATGTATAATAATACAACATCCACGACGGTTTCTGCGACACACCAATCGGCGATCCGGCGCTGTCACACACCACATTATATGCCGCCCCCATTGGATCTATCGGCGGCACAAACGTCGCCACCTCCAGCTCCACGTTTTTGAATTTGCTCAGGTTGATCGCACCCGACGGCTGATACTCGAATGGGTCCGTATTCAAGCAGAAATTATAGCAATACAAGCCTTCTTTGGCCGACCCCTTAGTGCGGATATATTTCTCCACGTAATCGTATACTCCACGTGTCAGCGTATTCTCGCGATATTCGCCGTCCAACAGAACCCCCATACTCAACAATATATGCTTCGTATTATCCGGCGTGAAACCACCCGTGTTCATTATCCCCGTGCTCGTGCCGTCCTGGTTCGTCGTATATGCGATCGCGGTCGAACCGTTCGTGTTTGTATTATTAAATACCACATTTTGTGGCAAAGAATCATATGGCCAATTCAGGTAATTCGACCATTCATTGCGCATATTGACGTCATTCCGCTGTAAATAGAACATCCAGCTCGCGATCATGCCGTTCGATGTCAGTTTGACCCGCTGGGTCCCGATCACGTTTTCATAGAAATATTGGAACACGTCTTTGACTAGGTAGACCTGATCTTCGCGCGCGAAAAGCTGCGCTTCTTCTTTGGACAGGAAGCAATACGTCGACAATAGATGGACATCGGCATTCCATCCCGAGGTTGTATTCGGATACACCGACGAACTCGTCGTATCGACCTGCGGTGGGCTCTGTAGAAATCGAAATAGTTGAAACTCGTCTCCGGTGTAATTCGGCTGGACATAAGGGAAATTCGCCGTCGGTTGGAATGGGTCGCGCACTTGATACAACTCCTGTATAGGTCTCAATGTAACTGTTATGGTGAGTTCGTTGTATTGTAGTGCGATGAGGGGGAATGCGCAGTTGCTATTTAGGGTGAACCACGTATTAATTGGCACGTAAAGGGTGCGCCCACGGATCGACGGCTCGGCCCCCACGAAAACGCCAGCGGGATTTTTGAATTTCGGATTATATATCGCATTGGGATACGAATTGGTGCGCTGGAAAGCGTTGGCTGGGTCATACAATTCCGGCACATTGCCCGTCATTTTGTTGTAAAGGTCCTTCTTCTCGGCGGAAAAGTCGCGGTCGACCAAAGCGGCTAAATAATCACCAGTATATGATTGTAATTTCAGCGATCCGCAATTGATATCGATACTACGGATGATTTTCGACCCGATGTCCTTGATCCAGCGGAATTCATATGGCGACCAATTGCCGCTTGTATCCGTAGTTGGTGAATAAACTGGACTCCATATATCAGGCAGTGTGAGCACGACATATGTGTCCATAAGCAGCTCGGCGTAGCGCTTGACTTTGAAGGTGAAAACGGAATCGGTGGTCAGGCGGAGATCGCGCGCGCCGTCGTAATCGAGGCGGAACTTCTGTAGCCCGAAGTTGGTGTATTTCGAATAAACCACGTTGAAAAACGTTTTAGTGGGATTGCCAGTTAAGAATATATTCGCATTTCCGATAGATACGATATTTAATAGTCCACCGGCCATAATATACTATTACGATCTACTTATATTTATATTTATGGTATATAATTACATTTAGTGTTTATGTATTATTTTTGATAGGATATATTTGGTAAAAAATAAATCCGTATTGTATAATGGACATTTATCGTAAAATAACAATAATAGTAATTATAATAATCACCGGTTTTATCATATATAATTTAATACAACAACGCCGAAGTATACCGGCGCTAATTGGAATAACCGAAGGTCTTGCGACGGTCACTCTTCCGTCGAATTCGACCGATCTTCCCGAGGCCGTCACTGAAACGCAATCGATGATCATCAAAGACGGCGGGTCCGGCATTTCGGATATCGCTTTAAACACCGGTCTATATCTGTCGCAATATGTGATAAAGGGCAGTTATAACAGCGCATATTCCGGGAAATATATGAGTCTAACGGCGATCGACTACGTCGTTTCGCGCGGCTGCCGATTCCTCGATTTCGAAGTCTATTTACAAAATTCGTATCCAGTGGTCGCGGTCTCCACCGACCCGCAGGGCCAAACGATCTCCTCCAAGAACAACATAAAATTATTCGACGTATTGAATCACATCGGCGCGGCGTATACTCCTGCCAGCGCGATTGCGCCGAATCCACGCGATCCGCTCTTTATACAACTGCGAATTAAATCGCAGGATCCCACAATATACGATCTAATAGCATCGATAATACAAAACACCATCGGATCGGTCGGTAATAATTTATATAGTGGTCCGTCCATTACACCGGATAGTCTGCTTTCGCCCCTACTCGATCAGATGATTATCGTGATTGATCAGACCGTCGCGCCGACATACAATTCCAGCAGAAAACTGTTGGGATACACGAATCTGGTCAGCGGATCGACCAGTTTGCCGACGAATACATATAATGCGCTATTGAATCAGGCAACCACACCACCAGTTCTGACCCCGGATGGAAACAGCACATCGTCGGCGAATTTCCAAATGGTCAGTCCAAGCGTCGGATATGCCGCGAATCCACCATACAAAGGTTTTATCAAGAATTACGGGGTGAATATAATATTGATGAAATTCTATCAAATAGACGGCAATTTATCGGACTATGAAAAGTTTTTCAATAAAAACAAGGCTGGAATCGTATCTTTAGCCAATTCTTTGCGATATATTCAGAGTAATGGAACCACGGTCGCCGAAACGTTCGATACTTTGGATTCCAGTATTAGTGAATATGCTGACGCAGGCGCAGGCGCTGGTTCATCACAATTTGTGGTAAATAATAAAAAACGCATACAAACCACGGCGTCTAGCAACAATACTCAAAATATGACGGCGACTACCCGATTACCCGCGACACCTGTTAATAAAGATCTGACGATTTTCACGCCAGCCACGCTGGATTTGGAGAAGTATCCGACGTCATTTGTGCCGATGTGATAAATGTAATGATGATAAATATAACACCAGATAAATAATATAGAATTTACAATACTGTATTATTTTTCTATCGGTAGGAGAGAAAAGACAACCAAAATAACAAATTTTATATTTTGATTTCGACCACCTCCTTCACGCACCCCGACGTCGCACCCTCCTTTTTCAACTTGCTAATCTGCGCTTTTCCGAGACCCTTATAAAAACTATTGTCTAAAACATCCTTCTTTCCTTTGAATAATTGTTTACGCATTTCTGTTATTAGGTTCCTGAATTGGGTGTTTATTTGTTTTTTGTTTATGTTCGATTGGGCGCCCATCGGTTTGGACATAATGCTCATTAGTTTTTCGCCTTTTTTGAATACTTCCGGTGATATTGTGTCCCCTTTTTCGAATACGGTGCCTTTACAGTCGGTATTACAATATTGATCATTACACGTTTCTAAAGCCATCTCGTCCGACTGTTTTATGAAGCTGGGTTTTTTCATTTCGGATAGCATTTTCCGCATTTTTTTCGTGGCGTTTTTGGAATACTCGGTTTGCGTTGGTTGTTTGTCCATGACATTTATCATAAATTCCATTTTTTTTTGCGCGTCTTTGCGTTTCTTTGTTCGTGCCGCTTTGCTGAACTTCTTATTACAGTATGTACATTTCGTCGCCGATGATTTGGTTTTCATAATACTGTTATATTTGTGTTTATATAATACATAAATATAATATTACGTCTTACGTGGTCTTACGTGGTCTTACGTGGTCTTACGTGGTCTTACGTGGTCTTACGTGGTCTTACGTGGTCTTACATAGTAATGATCCTGTTAATAATATCGGTCGTCGATATTTTGTTATAATACGGTATTTCCGCAAATTTATTTAACATTTTGGGGATTTTGAAAAAATCGTCCTGATTCGTAGAGTCGGAAACGTTGGAAAATCCGTGGACCACCATATCTATTTTATGCTCGTCTAGGAATTCTTTTGTGATGATTAGCGGCGACGATCGGACGACCTGATCCACGGTGGTTATATGTTCGATTATACAATATCGGTCGTCTTCGTTGTATATGGGTTTGCGTTTATACGCGGTGGCGTCGGCGTCGTTTATTATACCGACTATCAGGTGGCAGTCCGGAAACATCGCCTTGATTTGAATAAATGACTCTAGATGTCCTCTGTGAAACAGGTCGTAGATTCCGTCTGTGTAGATTATTCGTTTCATATATATACATATATATACATATATATAGTGTCTGGTTATATTAGCAGAGCGTAAGGAAATCCTATGGATTTCCGGAATACCGGTGGTAATTATTCTTTATTGGGTTCAGCGTGCAGCGCTACGCGAATTTATTAGACCCACTACTACGTAGTTCCCTAGTGCTAACAAATACGCACAAATTGAAATGTGTATTTATGTGTATTTATGTGTATTTATGTGTATTTATGTGTATTTATGCGTATTTATGCGTATTTATGTGTATTTATGTGTATTTATGTGTATTTATGTGTATTTATGTGTATTTATGCGTATTTATGTGTATTTATGTGTATTTATGTGTATTTATGTGTATTTATGCGTATTTATGTGTATTTATGCGTATTTATGCGTATTTATGCGTATTTATGTGTATTTATGCGTATTTATGCGTATTTATGCGTATTTATGCGTATTTTATGTGTATTTATGCGCACTAGGGAGGGGGTCGCAGGGGGAACCGTAGGTTCCTCTGCTAGTAAACGTCACGAATCGCCTTCCCCACTGGAAATCGCGGCACCCCATCCGCCGTATATTCCTGGAAAATGACCGTGATCGTTTTGCCAATATATCCCTCTGCTTCGTAAAACAATTCGCGGCGTTGATCGTGCGTCCCGCGGGGTCTCACTGAGAATCGCCGCCCCGGTGCCGCTCCCGCATACATTCTCGGCGATTCGGCATCAATCGTCTGCTGGTTCGGCGTAACACAATCCCATACTACCAGCCCTTTTTCCTGCCCCTCTCCGTCGTGATATCCGACGATTTCGAACTCCTCCTCCAAGAATTCTTTGTATTTCTGTAAATATCGACTGCGCTTATCCGGCTCGTAGATTCCCACGGGATCGCGCAACATAATACCTTCATATCCTTCAATAATATATTCCCCGTGAAGCCGCAATACGTCGGCTTTGGACTCGATATGCGCCGTGTGGACCTGATGGATGATCGTCGGACTAGATCGCGTGACTGGTCTGTCGGCCGTTGCTGGCGCAAACAGTTCGGCGATTATTGCCGTTCTTTGCGTAAATGTCAGGTCTGGCTGGCTAGGCAAATAAAAATCGTAAATGTGATATTGGATCTTTGATAGATTGGCGTTGGCGTTGGCGCTGGCGCTGGCATTTGTATCTTTGTGCCGGCAATATCCGCAGATTTCCTCAAACCCCAATTCTTTGGTATACAGTTCGCCGTCCAAATATATATCCGGGTATTTCTCAAAGAATGTCCCATCACTCAATTTGGATTTAATATGCGCCAAATTGTGGAATTCGATGCCCTTGCGCGATTCCAGGCGAACGGCGCCTCCACGTATGTAGGCGAGACAACGCAGGCCATCCAGTTTCGGCTGGACGAAGCATTTCAGCGGCATTTTGTATCCTCTACCAATGGACTGGGGCTTGTATGTCTGCGCCAACATCGGCCGCACGGTGCTGTTTTTCTCCTGTAATTCTTCGCAATACATTTCTTTTTCTTTCTTGTTCGTCCATTTACTCGTGGTCTCCAATATGGCCTGTTCTAATTTGGTCCGACCGGCTTTTCCGGCGGACACCAGTTTGGCAGTGGTCATCTGTTTGCCATCCTGTTCGCCGTATACCGTGGTCATATTATATCCTTGCGAAACCTGGTCCAACGATATGTGCCACTGGATCACTTTGTTGGAATTGCCATATTTGTATAGTTTTGGCCACAGTTTGTTCACGTCGGATATACTAGTATTGGTGGACATATTCTATATTCTATACATTACAATATCCAATTGTGTTTATATGAATTATATGAATTATATGAATTATATGAATTATATGAATTATATGAATTATATGAATTATATGAATTATATGAATTATATGAATTATATGAATTATAAAATTCATATAAACGTAATAATGGATATATTTGGATACAATGAAATACTCCATCACCCCCAATAACATTTCCACTGTCAACTTCGAAACCGCGTTCGGTGCGTTCGTGGAAATCGGATCCCCCGAATTCTACGAAATACCGGGCGACCAACATTACCGCCTATTATCGTATTTTTCCACGCTCTTCGACAATGCCAATATATTAGATATTGGATCGCATCGCGGATACTCCGCACTCGCGCTGTCATACAATCGGTCGAATCGCATCCACAGTTTCGACATTGTAGATAATATTGTCCCCAGCATAAAAACCGTCGACTCCATCAAATTCTACAATGCGGACCTGTTCAATCGCGCCGTATTCAACTCGTATGTGCCGTTGATATTATCGTGTCCTTTTATATTCCTGGATGTCGATCCGCACAATGGCAAAATGGAGATCGAGCTATATCGATTCCTCAAAGAAATCGACTACGCGGGATTCGTAATATGCGATGATATATGGTATTTCAAAGAAATGCGCGACCATTTTTGGTATCAGGTGCCCGATTCGGAGCGATACGATCTGACCGCGGTGGGGCATTGGTCTGGCACTGGAATCGTGTCATTTTCGCCGGAAATCGCGTTCGATAAACGCGACAATTCGTGCTGGACGCTCGTTACGGCGTATTTCAATCTGACGAAATGCCCCGATGCCAGCCGCGAAATCGCGGCGCGCGATGCGAATTATTATTTCGAACACGCTATATCGACCCTGTCGCTGCCGTATAATTTAGTAATATATTGCGACGAAGAGAGTCTTCCAAAGATTCGGTCAGTTCGCCCCGCGTATTTAGCCGATAAAACGCGATATGTCGTGCGACAATTCGATGCCCTGGCATTCGACCAGTTCCTAATATCGGATTCGGGAAATACTAACACAAAGACTTTCACAGACCATCGCCAAACGATCATCGCCAATCGCGAGAAACACCCATATAATTTCGATAATCGCAACACGGCGAGTTATTACCTGTTTTGTCTATCGCGATATATGATGCTCAAAGAAACCATCACCGAAAACACGTTCGGATCGACGCATTTCGCGTGGATCAATTTCTGTATCGAGCGAATGGGATACAAAAACGTGGTCCATTTGGACGAGGGGCTTTCGGTGAAGCGCGACAAATTCTCGACGTGTTATATCGATTATATTCCCGAATCGCTCGTCCAAAATACGCACGAATATTATCGCTGGGGTCGGTGTAGTATGTGTAGCGGATTCTTCACGGGTTCTGCGCATTATATGTATCGCGTATGTGATCTCATTGAGAAGAAATTCCTGACGTATTTGGACCAGGGATACGGCCACGCGGACGAGCAGTTATATAGTCCCGTTTATTTCGAGAACCCCGAATTGTTCGAACATTATTACGGCGATTACCAGCAAATGGTGGCGAATTATAGATATATATATGACAATTACGAACCGCCGATTTACAATTTCATCACGCGGAGCTTCGAACACGGGAATTATGCGAAATGCCTGGAAGCGTGCGAATTCGTGCTTCGATCGCATTTTCTGGGAAAATGTCGGATAAACCGAGAATGGATGGATCGGCTATACCAGAAATATAATCAGTGTAGGGACATACTGAAAGTATAGACCCTATGAAAGACCCTATGAAAGACCCTATGAAAGACCCGACGAAAGACCCGACGAAAGACCCGACGAAAGACCCGACGAATAATATATTGTAATTATATAGTAATTAGTATATATGTCAAAGAAACACAACAAATTTAACAATCCGAACTGCGACAACAAAATGTCGTTCGATGAATGCGAACTGGCAATTATGCGACAGATTGTCGACGAAATCGAGGCAGTAAAACCGGATGTCAATATAAATAGTCCCGAAATAACCAAAATCATCGGCATTCTGGAGCGGTTTTTGATTAGAAAACAGCTGATTTGCTACGGCGGGACGGCGATCAACAATATATTGCCTAAAGACGCGCAATTTTACGACAAACAGACGGAAATCCCCGACTACGATTTCTATTCGTTCGAACCTATGGACGACGCGATCGAACTGGCCGACATTTATAATCGCGCCGGATACGAGGACGTGGAGGCGAAAGCGGGTGTCCATCACGGCACATATAAAGTATTCGTGAATTTCATCGGCATCGCGGATATTACGTATTTGCCCGAACAGCTGTTCACAGAGATCAAGAAAGACGCGAAAGCGGTCGCGGGAATCCTGTATGCGCCGGCGAATTTCCTCCGAATGAATATGTTTTTGGAATTGTCGCGACCCAAGGGCGACGTTTCGCGCTGGGAAAAAGTGCTAAAGCGCCTGACCTTGCTGAATAAACACTATCCGCTGAAAACCGAAACCGACTGTCTATCGAAAGCATTCCAGCGACAGCTGACGACGAATTATAATGATTCGGAGCGATTATATACGTTGGTTCGCGATACATTTATCGATCTGGAAGTGGTGTTTTTCGGCGGGTATGCCAGCGCATTATATAGTCATTATATGCCAGATCGTCAACGACACATAGTCAAAAAGATCCCCGATTTCGACGTTTTATGCGAGGATCCCGATAAAGCCGCGTTTGTGATTTGTAGCACGCTCACCAATAACGGGTTCTTAGATGTGATTGCGATCGAGAATGAACCGATCGGCGAAATAATACCGCGGCATATCGAAATCCGCGTTGGCAAAGAAACGCTGGCGTTCATCTATTTGCCGAGTTCGTGCCATAGTTATAACACGATTTCGGTGGATAAACGGGATATTCGCGTGGCGACGATCGAGACGATGCTCACTTTTTATTTGGCGTTCTACTATGTGAACGACCCGAATAAATATGATCGCGAACGGATTATTTGTATGGCGAAATTCCTATTCGACGTGGAGCAGAAGAACCGGATGGAACAGAAGGGGGTGCTGAAACGATTCACGATGGATTGTTATGGAAAACAGGATACTCTGGATGATATTCGAAATACGAAAACGGCTAAATACAAAGAACTGAAGAATAAACGCGGGACGCTGGAATACGACGAATGGTTTTTGAAATATGAACCAGCAAAGGGGAACCGGCCGAAATACTTCAAACCGATAAAGTATACATTGACATTATCAAAGACGCGAAAAAGCAACACCGGAGCCAACCCGTCGTCGTCGAAGACACAAAACACTAGTGTTAGTATTAGTATTTCGCCTAAAGTAAAGGGAAGAAGGAAAAACAACGAACCGGTGAAACCGAAAAAGAAACGGAAAACACAGAAAAAACGTGTTCGCAAAGAATCCAGTTATCTTTTTTAACTAATAATAATAATAATAATAATATTCGTATTACAATATAAATATTATTTACGACATATAGTAAAATGGACACCCATTATAATCTCGTAGTAACGATTATGGCCGCGGGCGATGGAAAACGGATGAATTCCATTGTTCCTAAAGTTCTCCATATTTTCGGGGAAAAGCCGATCCTATTGCGGATTATCGAAACCGCGCGCGAACTAGATCCGCGACAAATTATGGTAATAACTTCGCCTAAAAACTACGATTTCGTAGTGGAAACCTTGCGTCAATATACTCATATTCGTGATATAACATTCGTCATACAAGAGCGGCCGTTGGGAACTGGGGACGCCATTCGATCGTGTTTGCCGTGGTTCTCGGAATCCGACGCGGTTTTGATATTGAATGGTGATATGCCGTTGATTTCCAAAGATATTTTGGCGGGGTTTTTAGAAAGCGCAGAAAGCGCCGGAAGAATAATCGCCGCGAAATTCGCAAATCCCACTGGATATGGCCGTATGATCATAGATCCTATTACGGAATCTTTGACAGGTATTATAGAAGAAAAGGATTGCTCAGATATTCAACGACAAATACAAATTGTGAATTCGGGGATCTATTTATTTAGCGGATTGGTTTTGAAAGAGTTCGTTCCAAAGATTGCCAATAATAATGCGCAAAAAGAGTATTATTTGACCGATATTGTGCGGGCCATTCATTCCGAGGCTGATATAAACATTGGGGTCCACTTGATCGACGAATCTTTGAATAAGTATATTAGCGGGGTGAACACTCGCGATGAATTGATGGAACTGGAGAGGTTTTTACCGTTGGAATCTTTGTGAAGTTGTCGTTAAATGTAGATAAATATTATGTTTTCTTTATAAATATAATATATGGAAAAAGAGCAAAAAGAGCAAAAAGAGCAAAAAGAGCAAAAAGAGCAAAAAGAGCAAAAAGAGCAAAAAGA
>TBL_comb47_HYPODRAFT_10003907_pt1 | contig 17393 bp, 7 predicted proteins | sample TroBogypolimnion_40_FD_10682 | JGI IMG/M metagenome (IMG submission 10682)
GGCGGCTATCACCTGTATCTCTACACGCTCCGGCGCGAGGGCACGAAGCAGAAGTACGACCCCAACTGGCCGGCGGCGAAGAGCCGGGTGTTCCTGTTCGGCAACCAGGTTTACGACAATATCTTTTGGACCTCCGGCGTCGCGCTGCTCGTGTGGACGGGCTATGAGGTCGTGACGCTCTGGCTGTACGCCAACCACCGCATCCCGTACCTCGACTGGGCAACGCATCCCGTCTGGTTCGTGCTCCTGTTTCTCGCCATCCCGTTCTGGCGTGAATTTCATTTCTACTGGATCCACCGGTTCATCCACTGGAAGCCGCTCTACAAGCGCGTCCACTACCTCCACCACAAGAACATCAACCCGATTCCCTGGTCGGGCATGGCGATGCATCCGGTCGAGACGGTCATCTACCTCAGTGTTTGCCTGATTCACTGGGTGGTGCCGTCGCACCCGATTCACTTCCTCTATGACCTCCAGCACGCGGCGCTGGGCCCGTCGAGTTCGCACCACGGCTTTGAGGGACCAATCGCGAACGGCAAATGGCCCACGGGCTCCTATTTTCACTACCTCCACCACCGCTACTTCGAGTGCAACTACGGCGATGCCACGATCCCGCTGGACAAATGGTTCGGCAGTTTCCGCGACGGTCTCCCCGGCGGCGCCGGGTCCAAGCTGGCCGGCGAGCACAAGGACTAAAGCCGCCACCTGAGGGCCTCACGCGAAGGCGCCAAGCCGCAAAGCCCGGATCGAACTTGGCAGCTTGGCGGCTTCGCGTGAACACCAACCCGCGCCGCGGCGGCGCTCAGAAGCGCATCTCGGGCGGGTCGAACACGAAGCCGTGGAACAGGGCGCGCTGCTCCGGGCTGAGACGCTCGTTGTAGAACGCCTTGCTGTAGCCCCAGTGCGCGAAGGACCCGAGCATCCACGGGTGCTCGTAGGCGTAGTAAAGCATCGTGCGGCCGGGCTGGCCCGGGCCGTAGGGCGACGCGGTGTGCCAGACGGCATTGTGAAACAGGATCGCCGAGCCCGCGGGCGCGCACACTTGCACGGCGCCGGGGAAAAATTCGCGCTGCTGGCGCGCCTCGCGCGTGGGCTCGGAGCGCGAGTTGTGGCTGCCGGGCACGACGGTCAGGTTGCCGCGCCACGGCTGCGTCATGTCGGTCAGGTAGTAGCCGACTTTCAGCTGCAGCAGCGGGATCTCATGGCCGAGGCGGCGGTAGCCGTTGTCGTGGCCGTCGAGGTGCCAGCCGTCCTTGCGGTCCTTGAAGTCCGCCGGGTCTTCGACGATGGCGTCGGACGCGTGGTAGTGCGGCTGCGGGTTGATGAGCGCGTGCACGTAGGGCATGAGCGCCGGCCAGTTGAGCAGTTCGAGGAAGGCGGGGTCATCCTCGAGCAGGTTGAGGATGCGCGTGCTCTTCGGGCCGTTGATCCCCGTGAGGTCATAGCGGCATTTGGGCGGCCACACCGCGGCCCAGTCGGCGGGCATCGCCTGGCGGCGGCGCACGATGGAGGCGTCGATCGCGGTCTTCAGCCGCGCCGTGTGCGCAGGCGTGAGGAAGTTCTCGAGGACGAGGTAGCCGTTGACGTCGAATTGGAACCGTTCCGCAGCGGGGATCGCGGGAACCGGGGTGGTGGCGGGAGCGCTCATGAAGGGAAAAGAAGCAGGCTGCAGCTGAGGTAACGAAGCCCCCACCCTGCGCAATCCAGAAACCGGACGCGCCGCGATTGTTCACCGGCCGGTCGGTCCATCCTGCTACAAAAGTGAGGCGCTGACCTCGTCGACGTGGCCTTCGGCAGGGGTCACGCCAAGGCGCCAGGTCGCAAAGCCCGGATCGAACTTGGAGGCTTGGCGCCTTGGCGTGAGTCCGGCCGCTCCAGCGTCTTTCGACAGAGCGTGCTCCCGCGGGCAAAGTCGCGGCAGGTTTGCGGACGTGATTCGTAGATCGAACACAGCAACGTCGCCGGATCCAGTGCCACACAGGCGCCGTCGCCGCGCTGGTCCATGCAGGCCACGCCCGCATGCCAGGCGATCAAATCCTCGGGCACGTCGTCGTCCGGGCGGAGCTCGACGACAAGATGGCAACAGCGACCGCAGCCGGCGCAGGCAGGAAGATCAGGATGCAGGTCGATAGCCCTCCATGACAGCGCCCGGCCCGGTTGGTGGCGATGATTCGTTTTGGTCACGCAAAGCCGCCAAGTCGCCAAGATGATCGAACCTTAGCGTCTTAGCGACTTTGCGTGAGACAATCCGGTGGCTTTGGGCCCCAGTTTGGATTTGACGCAGGCAGGCCACCACCCCGGCCTTGGCCTGCCGATGAAAACGACCTTGTTGCTGGTGACTGAATGGAAAGTCATGCATGCCGAGCCGTGGCTGGGCACAACGGCGGCCTGCTCCGCGCTGCCGCTGGACCAGCGCTGGGTGCCGGCGCAGGTGCCGGGCGACGTGCACCTCGACTACGAGCGGGCCGGGCTGATCGCCGATCCTTTTTTCGGCACGAATCACGATCATTGCCGCTGGATGGAGGACTGGGATTATTGGTATCGCACCGACCTGACCCCGCCCACGCCCGGCCCGGGACAGCGACTCCACCTGCTGTTCGAGGGCCTCGATGTGTTTGCCACCGTGTATCTCAACGGGAAGGAGATCGGCAAAAACCAAAACATGTTCACGCCCCTGCGCGTGGATGTGACCGACCACGTGCAGCCCGGCTCCAACCGCCTTGAAGTCTGTCTCGCTTCGCCCGTCTCGCCGCCCGGGCGCCTGCCGTCGCCGGAAGTCCGCGGTTATGGCAATCCGCTCCGGCTACAGGTGCGCAAGGCCCAGTCCTGCTACGGCTGGAATATCACGCCGCGCCTCGTGACCATCGGAATCTGGAAGCCGGTTTCGTGGGTGCTGGTCGACGCGGCCGAAATCGCGGACGTCTTCATCGGCACGGTGGCGGTCCGCCCGGACGGCACGGCCGAACTGGAGGCGTTGGTGGAGCTGAAGCACAATCACGGCGCGCCCGGCCCGCTGGCGGTCGAACTCACGGTCGCCGGCCAGACCCGCACCGTGCAGTTCGCGGGCGATCCCGCCGGCGGGCGTCACGTGGAGCGCTTTGTGGTGCCACAGGCTAAACTGTGGTGGCCGCACAACCACGGGGCCCAGCCGCTGTACGACTGGACCGCGACGCTGCGACGCGACAGTCAGGAACTTGACCGGCGGAGCGGGCGCTTCGGCATTCGCACGGTGACCCTCATCCAGGAGCCCGCCGCGGACGGCACGACCTCGTTCATCCTGGCGGTGAATGGCCGGAAAATCTTTCTCAAGGGCATGAATTGGACGCCGGTGGATGCGATTTACGCGCGCATCAACGACGCCCGTTACCGCGAGCTACTCGACGCGACGAAGGCCGCGAACATCAACGCGCTGCGCGTCTGGGGCGGCGGCATTTACGAGCACGATTCATTCTACGCGCGGTGCGACGAACTCGGCATCCTCGTCACGCACGACTTCATGTTCGCCTGCGGTTGCTATCCACAGGACGCCGAGTTTCTCGCCGAAGCGCGGCGCGAGGCGGAGTTCCAGGTGCGGCGGCTCCGGCATTTCGCGTGCGTCGCCGCCTGGTTTGGCGACAACGAGAACGACGTCCTCGCCGACCTGAGTTTCAACTACCCGGCCTACCGCCACAACCGGCTGAGCAAGGAAATCCTCCGCGACGTCGTGCGCGCCCACGCGCCGCTCACGCCCTACGTGCCGACGTCGCCGTATTCGCCGAGCGTGTACGACCAGAACTCACCGCTCGAGGGCGATTGCCACCTCTGGGCACATGGCCAGTCGTACAAGGCCGAGCTTTTCGCCGGATCGCGGCCGCGAATGGTCACGGAGATCGGCCACATGGGCATGCCGGACCTGGCGGTGATCGAGCGGTTCGTCAGTCCGGACCAGCGCTGGCCGATTTGGAACGAGGAATACCTCACCCACGGTTCGGATTGCACGCGGCTGGATCGGCGCGGCCTGCTCTGGTCGATGTTCCAGAGCATCCAGGCGCGCGGCTGGGAAGAGCCAACGTCGCTGGCCGACCTGATCACCAAGATGCAGCAGCTCCACTCGGAGGCGTCGCAGTATTGGATCGAACTCTACGCCGGGCAGCCCGAGTGCTGGGGCATTTTCCTGTGGAGCCTGTCCGACTGCTGGCCGCAGATCTCCCCCGCCTACATCGCGTATCCCTTCCACCCCAAGCCCGCCCTCACCGCCGTCCGCGACGCCTACGCGCGGGTGATGCGGTGAGGCCCGTTGAATTCTCACGGAAAGCCCAGATCGGCCTCGGCGTCTTAGCGCCTTTGCGTGAACCCCACCATCCGGTCACTGCAAAGATCGGATGTGATTAACTGGCACCAAGTCCGGCGGCGGCTGACGATGGGGCGATGATTTTCCAGCGATGTGATCTGCGGGCGGGCTTGGGCCTGGTGCTGGGTTTGGCACTTAGCAGCCTGGGTTGGGCAAAATCGGAACCGACCAAGCCGAGGGACGCGCCGGCGCCGGTGCTCGCCGTCCGACTGCCGTCACCGCCCGCGGGGAGTGATGGGGATTTTCCGCGTCCCGTGACTTCGTGGCTGGAGGCGCAGATCGCCCTCGCGCGCGAGGGAATTTCCTGCGGTTCCATCGACGGTGTGCCCGGCGCCCAAAGCATCGCGGCGCTGCAAGCCTGGCAGGAGCGCGAGGCCCTGCCCTCCTCCGGCGCACTGGACCAGGACACCCGGGAAAACCTTATGCTGACGTCGCCGCCGCTGGTCTGGTATGTGCTGACCGCGGAGGATCTGGCGCGGCTGCAGCCGGTGAGACCCACGTGGCTTGGAAAGTCCGGGCAGACTGCGCTCGACTACGAAACCGCGCTCGAGCTCGTGGCGGAGCGCTCACACTCGGCACCCAGCCTGATCCAGCGGCTCAACCCGCAACTGGACTGGAAGGAGGTGCACGTCGGCACTGTTGTGACCGTGCCCGCGGTGGCGTTGAACGCGCCGCTGGGCCACGCGGCGCTGGTCCATATCAGCCTCAGCCGGCACACGCTGGAGGTGACGGCCGATGACGGGCGCCCGATCGCGCATTTCCCGGTGAGTATCGCACGCATGGCGGAAAAGCGTCCGGAGGGTGAGCTGAAGGTGACCGTGGTCATCGCGGACCCCAACTACACGTTTGACCCCGAAGTCTTTCCCGAGTCCGCCGAGGCCCGCCAGCTGGGCCGCAAGCTCATCCTGCCGCCCGGCCCGAACAATCCGGTGGGCGTGGCGTGGATCGGCCTGAACCTCCCCGGCTACGGGATCCACGGCACGCCGCAACCCGAGTCCGTCGGCCGCACCGAGTCGCACGGTTGCTTCCGCCTGGCCAACTGGGACGCCCGGACGATGGTCGACCTTGCCTGGGTCGGCCTGCGCGTGGTCGTGGAGCCGTGAGCCCCGTTGAATTCTCACGCAAAGCCGCCAAGCCCGGTTCGACCTTGGCGTCTTTGCGCCTTGGCGTGACCCACCGCGCGGGCATTTCCGAAATACCAACACGAGGTGTTCAACTTTCGGCGGCTCCGCTTCCCGCCGGGAGTTTATTGTCGCGGCCGGCAAGCCGGCCTGCGATGGGTAAGGCCAACCCCGTAACAGCATGAATCCTGCGCGCTCGTTGATTCCTTCGGCGGTACTGTTCGCCTTCGCCCTGGCCAGTTCCCTGGCGGCTCAAACCGCGGGAAATTTCACCCTCGATCTCACCGGGGCCACTACCGCCAAGGTGGGCTATTATCCCGTGCGTGTGGAACTGCTCACGACCCGACCCGAGGGCGTGACCAAGGAGCCCGTCTATGCCGGCACCCCAAAATACGGCATTTTCCACGTGGGCAACGGCCCGAGATCGACCCACTTCCTGGCGCTGGATGAGCCCGCCGGCGGAACGTGGAAAATCTACGTCGATCTGAAGGGTGACGGCGACCTGACCTCGTCCGGGGATGGCGCCTGGTCCGCGCATCGGACGGGCGTCCGGGAAATGTACGGGATCAATCAATACGTGGTCCGGGCCTCGTATGGCACACCGAGCCAGGAGACGTCAGCGGGGGATTATGGCGTGGCCATCTACCACTTTGTCGACCGCGGCCTGCTCTTCATGTACCGGGAGACGGCCCGCCGGGGCACAGTGATGGTTGACGGCCAGCCGCACGCGGCGCTGTTGGCGGAAAACGATGCCGACGGTTTATATTCGAAGCCACTGGATGAGGACGGAAAGCCGGTCTCCGGCGTTCCCTCGCGGCCCGTGTGGCTGCTCCTCGACACGAACAACGATGGCAAATGGTCGCCGCCAATGGATGTCCGCAGCCCGTTCAAGCTCGGCGAGAAGACCTACGTGGCCGACCTGGCGCCCGATGGCTCCGCCATCACGCTCGCCGAAACGACCCGCCAGGTGCCGGTCCCGAAGACCCCAGCGGCCAAACCCTTGCTGACTGCCGGCACTCCCGCTCCCGATTTCGAGGCGGAGGCCTGGGGCGGCGGCGTGATCCACCTCTCCGACTTCAAGGGCAAGGTGGTCCTCCTCGATTTTTGGGCCACCTGGTGCGGGCCTTGCCAGAAATCTCTGCCCCATATCGAGCAGCTCTATCAGGTGACCAAGGAGCAGAACGTGGTCGTGCTCGGACTCTGCGACTGGGACGACCGGGAGGCCTATGCCAAATGGGTGCCGGCCAACCAGGACCATTACCACTACGCGCTGGCCTTCGATCCCGCGGGCAAGGCGACTGAAAAAGGCATCGCTTCGGCGAAATACCAGGTGAGCGGCATCCCCACCACCTACCTGATCGACGCCGACGGCAAGGTCGCCGCCACGATCGTGGGCTACCAGGATGGCGACAAACGCATCGAGGAGGCGCTGGGCAAGCTCGGCGTGTCCACCGCCCCGTCGGCGCCCATGACGGCGGAGCTGATGGCGCGGCTGATCAAGTTCCTGCACGAGCAAAAGGACACGGACTCGATGAATGCGAAACTCGCCCAGGTCCTGGGACTGGGTGACGGCCGGAGCAACCTGCCTTTGAAACTCGTGCAGAGCGACGTGACCGGCGCCGAACATTCCGTCGGGGTGCCGGTCGACGCCGAGTCCAAGGACGTGTTGTTCATCGTGAAGCGCGGCACCGTGATTGAGGCGTATCTCACCGACAGGGATTGCACCTTGCGCGGCGCGGCGGTGCTCGAAGGCAGCTCCGCCCACCTGGTGCTCAACGAGCAGGCGGAAAAGAAATTCCAGGCGGAGGTCAGGCTCTTCGCCGGCGAGGCCCTCATCAATCTGCCTCCCGTTCCCGAGTCAGAAACCAAGTCGGCCAAGTGAAGTGCCGTCCGGCCGCACCCGGCCCGAGCAGGAAACCGCGGCCCGCCAAAAGCAGCCAACCAACCACAAAAGTTCGGTTTAACCTCGTCGGCTAGGCCCCAAAGCCTGGCCCTTGGGCCTTTCTGGGGTGGCGCGGAGCAAGGTTAGTTTCGACTAACGCTCCATTCCTGCTGCATAATTCCGGCGTGCCGCAGCCAATCATGACCGGTCGTCAGCGGATCCTCGCCACCCTCCGGCATGAGGAGCCCGACCGGGTGCCCATTGCGCCGCGCGTGTGGGCTTGGTTGATGGCCGAGCACGGGGCGCAGGACCTCGGGACCCACCTGCGGGCGTTCCCCGACCTCGACCAGATGTATCCCGTCGAGGACGGCACGCTGAACCTGCTCGACGTGTTTCCCGAGCATTACGACCTGCCGGGCGTGCGGGTCGAGCAGCGCAAGTCCCAGCAGGGCGACTTCGTGGCCGTCGAGCGCACGTTCCACACGCCCACGGGAAAACTGAGCGATCGCATCCTCGTCCCGCCCAACGGCCGCGAGTTCGGCGTGACGCCAAATCCGGTCCGCACCGAGCACCTCGTCAAGGGACCCGACGACCTCGCCGCGCTCCGCTACATCCTCGCCCCGGTCAACACCCGCTATGACTTTCTCGCCGACCTCCGCCGCCAGATGGGCGAGCGCGGCGTGGTCATGGTCGTGGTGCGCTGCGCCCTGGACCACAATGCCGGCCACGCACGCGACGTGGCCGATCTCATGGTGGACTATTACGATAACCGCCCCTTCTTCGACGAACTCATCGACCTCTTTCACCGCCGATCAATGGCCCAGATCAAAGCCGCGCTCGAGGGCGGCGCGGAATTCATTTTCGGGACCTGGTATTTCGCCTCGCTGTCCGCCGGCTGGTCGCCCGCGATCTTTGCCGAGGTGTTCGTGCCGCTTATCCGGGAGCACGTGGAACTCACCCACCGCTACGGCGCGTGCTACGACTACTACGATGACGGACGCCTCGACGCCTCGATGGAGCTGGCCGACCTTCATGTTGCCCAGCCAGTCAAAGCAGGCGCCGACCCCCGCCGGCGGCCCGGAAAAAGTCACCTTCGCCGCCGGATCGTCCACCACATAGGGCGAAACCTCCTGGAATCGGTGAAGCTCGTTGACTTGCTCGAACGCGAGCGCCGCCGGCGCCGAGACAGTGATGCGCCGCACGATGCGAAGTTCGTCCGGCCGCTGCGACGCGACGACGAGAAACACCACCACGAGAAAAACGAGGCCGAGGAGGATGTAAGTGAGCATGGGCAATGAACGGGTTAGCCTGTTCCTAGCTACGTAGCTCGCCGTGAGCCATCACTTTTCCTTTTCCACCGACTGACGGTAACAAGAGTCGAAAAGGGGTCAGGTTTTAGTCCTGTCGCTGCGTCAATCGCTGCCCAACGACTGAAATATTGAAACCCCGGCCCCCTTCCGCCCCCTGTAAGAATTCCGCAAGCGAGAGACTACAAAAGTTAGGGGCTGACCCGTCGGCTTACCCCCAAAACCCCCAAGCCTGCGTGCTTCCTCGACTCGAAGGCGCTAAGCTTCGATATCGCGAACTTCTGCGGTGCGGCCTTTGAGCGAGTCGGCACTCACGAAATATACCTGAGTCGCAACAGTGTTAGAGCTTACCACTGACGATCCGGCGTTGAGATATGACGCGATAGCGAACATGTTAGCTGGATTCTCTGGCACATGAGGGTCTTCACCGTTCTCGCGGACGTAGGGCGCATGTATAGCGGCAGATTTTACCCAGCCATAGTTCTTATGATGTGGAGCGAACTGCGCGATCACGGGAGCTGCCACAAATGCGACCGCGAAGGTGAAGCGGCAAAGAGGGGTCTCCATGACTATTGGCACGCCTCGCACTCGCCGCCGTTACGCATGGCTTCGATGCTGCAGGCGGTTTTTTCTGCAGCCGTGAACTCCTTCTTTGGAGTGCTCATCCCGAACGGGGGCTGGGTGACGTCGCCGGCGACGGGGAGGCCGGGGGTCGTGTCGAAGTGCGCGGCGCCCTCCTTCGCCGAGGCTCCGGAGGACAGGGCGTCGGCTCGGACCTGGTCAACGCTGTGGGAGCCGCCGGCGTCGCCGCTGTTCTGGCCGCCGTCCTGGCCTTCCTTGACGGCGCCGCGGACGGCCTTCTTCACCGAAACCGTGGCTTTCTCGATGTTCGAGGCGCCGAGGCTGCGGAGATAATAGGTCGTCTTGAGGCCGCAGTGCCACGCCGCGCGATACATGTGCGAGAGGGTCTTCAGGTCGGGCGTCTTGATCCAGAGGTTCACCGACTGCGACTGGTCGATCCACTTCTGGCGGCGCGAGGCCGCCTCGATGATCCACTTGTGGTCGATGTCGAACGCCGTGAGGTACTTCGCCTTCAGGTCGGCCGGCACGCTCTCGATGTCCTTCAGCTCGCCGTCAAAGTACTTCAGGTTGTCGATCATCTCCTGGTTCCAGAGTCCGCGGGCCTTCAGGTCCTTCACCAGGAACGGGTTCAACACGATGAACTCGCCGGAGAGGTTGGATTTGACGAAGAGGTTCTTGTAGGTCGGCTCGATGCAGGGCGAGGTCGCCGTGATGTTCGAGATCGTGGCGGTGGGCGCGATGGCGAGGACGTTGCTGTTGCGCATGCCGTGCTTGGCGATCTTGGCGCGGACGGGCGCCCAGTCCATCTGGCCGCCGCGGGGCACCTCGACGGGCACTCCGCGTTCCTGCTCGAGGAGGTCGAGCGTGTCCTGCGGGAGCAGACCGCGGTCCCACTTCGAGCCCTTGTAGGTCGAATACGTGCCGCGCTCCTCGGCGAGGTCGCTGGAGGCCTCGTAGGCGTAGTAAGCGATGGCCTCCATGGCCTCGTCGTTGAACTCCACGGCCTCGGGTGAGGCGAACGCGTGGCCGCGCAGGTAGAGCGCGTGGGCCAGGCCCATCACGCCCAGGCCGATCGGGCGGTGGCGCATATTCGAGCGCTTGGCGGCCTCGGTCGGGTAGAAGTTGATGTCGATGACGTTGTCCAGCGCGCGGACGGCCATGCGGATGGTCGCGCGGAGCTTCTCGTGGTCGAGCGAACCATCGGGCTTGAGGTGCGAATCGAGGAGGACGGAGCCGAGATTGCAGACGGCGGTCTCGTCGTTGGATGTGTTGAGCGTGATCTCCGTGCAGAGATTGGACGAGTGGATGACGCCGACGTGGTCCTGCGGGGAGCGGATGTTGCACGCGTCCTTGAAGGTGATCCACGGGTGGCCGGTCTCGAAGAGCATGGACAACATCTTCTTCCACAACTCAAGGGCATCGATCTTCTGGCCGTAGATCTTGCCGGTCTCGGCGAGCTTCTCGTAGCGGAGGTAGGCCTCCTCGAACTTTTTGCCGTAGAGCTCGTGCAGGTCCTTGACCTGGTTGGCGCGGAAGAGCGTCCAATGCTGGCGGGCCTCCATGCGCTTCATGAACAAGTCGGGAATCCAGTTCGCCGTGTTCATGTCGTGCGTGCGGCGGCGGTCGTCGCCGGTGTTTTTGCGCAGCTCGAGGAACTCGGTGATGTCGTTGTGCCAGGTCTCGAGGTAGGCGCAGCCGGAGCCCTTGCGCTTGCCGCCCTGGTTGACGGCCACGAGCTGGTCGTTGTGGAGCTTCAGGAACGGGATGACGCCCTGGGACTCGCCGTTGGTGCCGCCGATGTAGGCGCCGGTGCCGCGGACCGCGGTCCACGAGCCGCCGAGGCCGCCGGCCCACTTCGAGAGGAAGGCGTTTTCGGCGATGCCGCGGAGCATGATGCCCTCGATCGAGTCATCGACGTAGTAGAGGTAGCAGGAGCTGAGCTGCGAGTGGAGCGTGCCGGAGTTGAAGAGCGTCGGCGTGCTGGAGCAGAAGCGGCGGGACTTGTAGAGGTCGTAGAGCGCGGTGACGCGGACCTCGCGGTCGCCCGGCTCGTCGAGAAAGAGGCCCATGGACACGCGCATCCAGAAGAACTGGGGCGTCTCGAGGCGCTTGGACTGCTTGTTGGTCTTGTCGACGATCAGGTAGCGATCGTAGAGCGTCTGGATGCCGAGGAAGTCGAACTCGAGGTCGGAGGACGGATCGAGGACGGCGGCGAGCTTGGTGAGGTCGTATTCGAGCAGGCGGGGATTGAGGCGCTTGATGGCGACGCCGCGCTCGAGGTATTTCTTGAACGCGCGCTGGTGGGCGGCCTTCAGGGCGCCGATGCCGTCGGCCATGATGTCCCAGCCGAGGATCTCCTCGTAAATGTAGGTGAGCTGGATGCGGCCGGCGAACTTGGCGAAGTCGGCGTCCTTCTCGATGAGGGTTTTCGAGTTGAGGATGATGGTGCTATCCAAGTCCTTCTGCGAAATCTGGTCGTAAACCGAGCGGCGGAGCTCGGCCTCGATCTCGTCAGTCGTGAGGCAGAGGTCCAGGCCGATCTGGGCAAACTCGATGCGCTTGCGGAGGTCGGCGCCGTCCCAGAAGACGTTCTCTCCGTTGGCCTTCTTGACGACGATCATCGCGGCCTGCTCCGGGGCAACCGTAGCGACGGGCGTGGTGCCGAAAGGTGTCTCAGCGGCGGGCTCCTCGCCCGCGTCGCGCACGGCGCCGCGCTCGGCGCGAAAGAGGATGTAGGCCTCGGCGACCTTGAAGTGGCCGGCCTTCATGAGCTCCTCCTGGACCATGTCCTGGATTTCCTCGATGTGGACGAAGGACTGCTTGGAGGAGTGGACGCGCTCGGAGACGGCCTTGGTGAGGGCGACGGCGGGGGCGGAGTCGCGCTGGAGGGAGAGGAACGTCTTGCGGACGGCGATCTCGACCTTCTGGTCGCTCCATGGGACGACCTGGTTGTTGCGGCGGATGACGCGGAGCGTGGAATGGGCGGCGGCCTCGCGGTCGATGGAGATCTTGCGGGCGCGATTGAGGAGGAGGCTCTTGGCGACGAAGTAGGCGTTGTTGTCGACGAGGGTCTTCTCGATGAGCTCGTAGAGGCCGTTGAGCGAAAGGCGGAGGGGCGCGGGCGGGACGGCGAGCTCGGAAAGATTGCCGGCGACCTCGCGGCAGATGCGCGTGAGCCAGGCGCGGTTGGTGTCGTTGAAGATGTCCTTTTCGCCGCGTGCGAGGCAGACGTTCGTCAGGGCCTTGCCCAACGTGTCCGCGACCTCGGCGATGTCGAAACGCTCCTCGCCGTGCGGGCACAGCAGGATAACATGCGGGAGTTCAATAGCTTCCGTTGCAATGACGTCGCGCCAGGCATAGTGGGGTTTCTGATCGACAGGCGTGTGGACGGTGCGCTTGAGAGCCAGGTCGTGCGCCAGGGAAGGGTTGCTCATGGAGAGATGTAACTGAATTGAAACAAAGGGAGTTGCGGATGAAGCGGAAAAAACCCGAAGCCGGCGCGGAGCCAAAATGAATTGGGATCACGCCGGACGTGGGGAAACGCGGGAAATGAGCGGGTGTGGTGGTGAGCCGACGCGACAGGCGGATAATTCTCAGAGTTCGTCGTCGGCGGCGACGTTGAGGGAGGAAGCTTTCTGGTATTCGGTGACGCGGCCCTCGAAGAAGTTTTGCTCCTTCTTGATGTCCATCATCTCGGCGAGCCAGGGCAGCGGGTTCTTGGCGCCGCTGGCGAGCGGAGCGAGGCCGACGCCCTCGAGGCGCCGGTCGGCGATGTAATCGATGTATTGGGTGAAATCCTCGGCGCTGAGGCCGACGGAGTTCACGGGCAGGCAGTCACGGATGAATTCCTTTTCGAGGGCGACGGCCTCGGCCATGAGGGCGCGCAGCTCCTCCTTGAACTCGGCGGTCCAGATCTCGCGGTTCTCCTCGATGAGATCCATGAACAGGTTGCGGAAGACCTCGATGTGGTTGGACTCGTCGCGCAGCGTGTAGCGGAACATCTGGCCGATGCCGGGGAACTTGTTCTGGCGGTAGAGGGAGAGGACCATGCCGAACAGGCCGTAGAACTGGGTGCCCTCCATGCATTGGCCGAAGACGAAGATGTTGCGGGCCAGGAGCTGCTTGTTGACCGCCTGGGTGAGGTCGAGGTCGCGGCGGAGCTGGCGGGAGATGCGGGTGACGAACTCGTTCTTGCGGACGATCGTCGGGACGTCCTCGAACATGGCCTCGCACTCGTGCGGGTTGATGCCCAGCGACGAGATCATGTAGAGCAGCGAGTCGGCGTGGATGTTCTCCTCGTGCGCGTGGCGGCCGAGGACGAGCTTGAGCTCGGGAGCGGTGACGAGCTCGCGGACGACGTGCTGGATGTTGTCGCCGACGATGCCCTCGGCGGCGGAGAAATAGCCGATGCCCATGCGGATGATCCAGCGCTCGGCGGCGGACACGGCCTTCTCGTCGCGCCACTGCTCGATGTCCTTGCCCATCGGGATGTCCTCGGGCTCCCAGTGGTTGGCCTTCATCGTGCGATACAGGTCATACGCCCACTGGTATTTCAGCGGGAGGAGGTTGAAGCACATCGACTCGCGCCCGTTGATGACCTTCTTGCCGGCGAACGCGGCCTCCGCCTTCGCCTCATCGAGGACGAAGGTTTTGGAGCCGACTTGAAAAGTTTTCTGCATGACGAGGGCGAAATTTGAAGGGGAAGACCGGTGTTTTTACCGCGCCGAAAGGCGAAGCGAACAAAAGATGCTGGAAGTTACTGACGCGTTGCTAACCACAACAGGATGTGGTCCCGCCGGGTTGCGACCACAACCTATTGGTTCCGGCGTTTTCCCCGTCAATAGGTTTGTAGGAAAATGCTCGCGAAAAATTTCACGTTTTTGGCTTGCGCGAAACTCGCGAGCGGGCCCCCGAGGGAAAAATCTTCCGAAAGCAGGCCGCGGCGCGATTTTTCCCTCGAAAACCGGCGCGCGCCCGCCCCCACCCGCGCGCGCAGATGCGACCCCGGCGGGGATTTTTCACCCGTATCGGAAAAAGCATGACAGAGGAATCTCCCGCGCGCGGCCGCGGGAATTCCGGCGGATCGGGCGCAGCGGCACCGCGGGATCCCGCCGGCGGGGCAAAAAAAGGGCGGCTGCGTTGCCGCAGCCGCCCGGGAAAACAATCAGGCGTCGCTTAGAACTCGAGGCGGGCGCCGACCTGCAGCTGCCAGCGGGACAGGTCGGTGAAGACCAGCTGGCTGCCCAGCGTGCTGGAACTGAAGGTGTAGACATACTGGCCGGAGGCATTGACCGTGGCGCTGGCGATCGGGCGGCTGTAGCCGCTGTAGCCGTTGCCGAAGTCCATGCCGGTGTTCGCACCCCAGCTCTTCTTGAAGATGTTCGCGAAGTTGAGGCAGTCGACGAACAGTTTCAGGCGGGTATCCTTGAAGCCGAGCGGGATGTCCTGCTCGAGGTGGAGGTCGATCGTCTTCTGCACCGGATTGGCCGAGCGGTTCGCCGGCACGATCTGGCCCATGTAGTGCTTGAGGTCCGTGCCATTGACGAAGGACCAGAAGTTGGCGGCCTGGATCGAACCGGTCGGATCGGAAGCGCTCGTGCTCCAGGTAACCTTGGGATCGTTCGGGCCGGACGGCATGTAGAACGAGTCGTTGCCGCTCGTGCCGTCGTTGTTCGCGTCACCGAAGAACACCCAGCTGTAGGGGTGGCCGGTCTGCACGCGGAAGACCGCGGTCAGGCGGGTGGCCGTTCCGGCGGCACTAAAGAAATGCATCTCGTGCGTCGCCGAAGCCACGTACTTTTCCGGGATGACGTAGTTGGACTTCACCGCCACGTTGTCGTTCGGGTTGATCGTCGCGCGGTTGTTGAAGTTCGACGAGGCCACCGACGAGGTCAGCGGCTGGACTTCCGTCGCGTGCGTGTGGGTGTAGGCGAAGGCGAAGGCCCAGTCGTTCTTCATCGGCTTGGCGATCTGGAACGTGTAGGCCTGCGAGCCACCCTTGTTCGTATTGCTCAGCTCCAGCACGGAATTGCTGAAGTTCGGCTGGGCGCCAGTCGTGCCGCTATAGCGGTAACGGCCGTCCGGATTTACCGGGATTACCGCATTCTGGAGGAAGTTAAGGTCGTGGTAATAGATGCCCTTGTAGACCTGGATGTAGTTCGCCTCAACCGTGGCGACCAAACCGTACCACGGCAGTTTCGCGTCGAAGGCGAGATTGCCCTTCCAGGACGTCGGCGTCCGGAATTTCGGGTCGGTGAGCGCGATATTCGGCGTCGGCACCCCGGGAGGCGGCAGCGTCTGCACGTAGCCGGCAGACGGATTAAACGGCGTATACGGTGCGCCCAGAGCCGGGTTGGTGGTGCTGCTGGTCGAGCTGCCGACGATCACGCTGTTGATCAGGCCGGTCGTGCCGTAGGAATTGCCCACCCAGACGGCGGGGTTGGTGCCTTGGAACAGGCCGAGGCCACCGCGCGCCTGGATCTCAATCTTCTTGATCGGGAGCTGATAGTTGAAGCCGAAGCGAGGGGCGACCGTGTAGTTGCCGTCACCCGTGCTGTTGTTCGGAATACCGAACGCCGTCTGGAACGCCGGCAGGAAGATCGGCTTCGTGGGATAGGACGCCACGTCGTAGCGAATGCCGCCGAGCAACGTAAGGCCGTTGATGGGCTTCCAGGTGTCCTGAATCAGCAGGCCGGAATCGACATACGAGTAATAGTAATCGGAATCGCTGACGGTGTAGCCAGGAATCGGCTGCTGGTAGCGGATGTAGTTAGGCGTGCCGGCGGCGAAGGCCGCGGGGCTGGCAAACGCATAGCGGCCAGTAAAGTACTGCGCGAAGAGATCGCGGTAGATGCCCTTGTCGAAGTCGGCACCGAACTTGAGCTCATGCGCGTTCAGCGTGTAGTCAGCGTAAATGTGACCGTTGTAGTCTTTGGTGGTCAGCGCGTTATGCTGGTAGCTGCCGTTGGTGCCGAGGTCGAGTTGGCCGTTGGCCACCGCCGCTCCGGTGTTGAGATTGGTGCCGGTCACGCCGTTGACGTAGATTTCCGGGGTGATGGGACCGTAGGGCGACGCGGTGCCGTTATACTTGATCGCGGCCAGGCCGGTTTCCGTCCGCAGATCCGAGGTCCAAGTGCTGTTGAGCACGAGGCTGAGATTGTCCGCGGTGCGGTTGGCCTGGTAGGCGTTGCTCGTGAACTCGGTGTAGGTCGAACCGTTGGAGAAGACCGGCGCCGAGCTGTCGGTGCGACGATAAGTCAGCGTCGCGCGCTGGGTCTCATTGATGTTCCAGTCGATCTTGCCGAGGTAGGTCTTCTGCTTGGAGGCAACGACGCCACCGGAGATGCTACCCGCATTGATGCCGTAGGAAGCGGCGGCGGCTTGGACCGCTGCCGCGGCGGCGGGATCCGGCAGGAAGGTGACGGGCGAGTAAGGCAGGCGCTCCGCCTTGAAGTCGTCGTAGGCGAAGAAGAAAAAGAGCTTATCCTTGATGAGCGGCCCGCCGAAGGTGAGGCCGTAGGTGTGCTCCTGCAGCGGCGTCAGGGTGCCGGTGTTCGGGTCCGAAGAGCCTTGGCCGGGATTCTTGGCGCGGAGGTTCTTGCCAGTGTAGTAGGTGTAGATCGAACCGTGGAATTCGTTGGTGCCGCTCTTGGTCACAGCGTTGATGAGGGCGCCGGTGAAGCCGGTACGGGTGACGTCGTAAGGGCTGAGGTCAACGCTCATGGCGGCGATCGCCTCCATCGGGACGGGGCTGCGCAGGGAGGAGAAGCCGTTGGCGTTCAGGCCGAACGGATCGTTGCTCTGCTGGCCGTCCACGAGGAACGAGTTGTAACGGCTGTTCTGACCCAAGGCGGAAACGGAAAACTCACCGGTCGAGGTGTTGATCGTCAGGGCCGCGCGGGTGTCCTGGTTGACGATGTCCTGCACGTCGCGACGGATCGTGGGGACCTGGGCGATCTGGTCGCGGGTGAACGTCTGGCCGGCGCCCATTTTGTTGGAGTCGAAGGCGACATCCTTGGAAGCCTTGACGGTGTAAGCCTCGAGGACGACGACCTCGGCGGCGAGGGAGGCATCGACGGTTTGCGGGTGATCCAGGCCGAGGAAAATATCCTTCTGGGAGGTGCTCTCGTTGTCACGGCTCGTGATGGTGACCGTGTAGGGGCCGCCGACGC
>TBL_comb47_HYPODRAFT_10003908_pt1 | contig 17392 bp, 17 predicted proteins | sample TroBogypolimnion_40_FD_10682 | JGI IMG/M metagenome (IMG submission 10682)
CCGCCTTGATCTTCACCAGGTCGCGGTAGCGCCCCTCCTTGAGCCGCACGGCCCCGAGGTTCGCCTCGGCCCGCGACTGGGCGGCCCGGGCGGAGTCGTAGGCGGCCTGGTAGCTGGCCGGGTCGATCAGGTACAAAAGCTGGCCGGCCTTCACGTCGCTTCCCTCGGTGAAGACCCGCTTCTGGACGATCCCGTTCACCTGGGGGCGTACCTCCGCGATGAGCTGCGGCGCGGTGCGGCCGGAGAGCTCGCTGGTAAGCGCCACGTGCTGCGGCTGGATGGTCAGGACTCCCACCTCGGTGGGCCCGCTGGGCGGCGGCGCGGCCGCCGTCTTCTTCTCGCAGCCGGTCGCCAGTAGGCTGCCGGCGATGAGTCCCACAGTTCCGATAAGTTTGAATTTCGTGCAGATCTGCATGCAATACCTCTTTATCTTGTTTATGAATGTATGTTCATTCGATGGGGATGAACAGAAATGGATTGCCTTCGCCCGCCGGTTACCTTCTGATGCCGTCCCAGCAGGCCTCCATGATCCGGTCGATCATGGCGTCGTCCAGCGTGATGAAATTGAGGATATGGTCCCGGGCCACCGCCTTCAGCGGGGCGAAGGCGAGGTCGAAGAGGATCGCCATCGGGAGGTCCTTGATGACCTGCTGGGCGACCCCTTCCTCCAGGAGGTCCCGGTAGATGAAGCAGTCCCCGCTCTTCCTCAGGATGATGTCGCGCCTGAGCGCCACGCCGTAAGGGGAGTTGTGGAACTGTTCCAAGTAACGAAAATCAGAGGGGTTTGCAATGAAGTAGCGCAGAAGCGCCGTGAAAATGTGGTGGAAACGCTCCCTGAGGGGCTTCTCCTGCGCGTAGTCCTTCATGATGACGGCGCCGATCCGCTCGTCAATCTCCCGGTACAGGGAAGTGATCAGGGCGTCCTTGTTCTCGAAGTAGCGGTAGATGGTCCCCGCCGCAACCCCGGCCCGGTCGGCGATCATCGACATCGGGGCCCCGTGGAAGCCGTGCTCGGCGATGAGCTCGAGTGAGGCCCGGATGATCTCCTCACGCTTGTCAGTGACAGACATAGAGTTCTACTCCCTTGTAGTGAATGAATCTTCGTTCAGTCCTAAACGGTTTTGGATTTTTTGTCAATTTATTTTCGACGCGCGTCGGGGGGGATTGTGTATTCATTATGAAGGGGGCTGGGGAGGCCTGCTTTCAGGTTGCGGCAGGCTGACAGTTGGGTTACATCCAGCGGAAAAACAGGTGCACGAACCACTCCCCGAACCGGGGCAGCAGCGCTCTTCTTTGCCAGGCTTCCCAAAGGATGGGCTTGGATTCGGCCAGGTCCCTGGCGAACATCCCCTCCATTTGGGCTGCGAACTCCCGGCTCAGGATGATGGCGTTCACCTCGTCATTGTCCAGCAGGCTCAGGAAGTCCAGATTGGTCGAGCCGACCGTCGACCAGACCCCGTCGAGCACCGCGGTCTTGGCGTGCAGCAGGGAGTCGCCGTGCTCGTACAGCTTCACCCCCGCCTTCAGGAGCTTGGCGTAGTGGTACCTCTGGGCGTAGAGCACGAGCTTGGAATCGGTGACGCCGGGGAGGATGATCTTGACGTCGACCCCGCGGCGGGCCGCCTCCATGAGGGCCTGCTCTATCTGGGCGTCCGGGATGAAATAGGAGTTGGTGAGGTGGATGGAATTCCTGGCGAAGGATATGGCCGACACGTAGACGATGAAGGTCGTCCGGTTGCTTTCCCCCGGAGTGCTGCCGACCACCCGTACCAGTGCGGAGCCCTGGTCCCGCAGCCTGGGGAAAAAGTCGCAGCCGGAGAGCGCCGGACCCTTTTGCCTGGACCAGGTGTCCAGGAAGAGCTTCTGCAATTCGGCGACGGATGGCCCTTCGATCTGAATGTCCGTGTCGCGCCAGTGGATGGGTGGCTTGCCGCCTTTTTCCTCCGCGCGGGGGCTACTCGAGTAAACGCTGCTGATGTTGACTCCGCCGATTATGGCCAGCTTGCCGTCGACTATCAGCACCTTTCTGTGGTCCCGGTGCCTCAGTCCCCCGTCCGCACGACCCCCAAGTGGGTTCAACGGATTGAATCCCACGGTCTGGATCCCCGCGTCGCGCAGGTGCTGGAAGAAGAAGGCAGGAGTGTTGATACTTCCCACACTGTCATAGACCAGGTGCACCCGGACTCCCTCGGCACGTTTTCGCAGCAGCAACGCGGCAAACTTCTGCCCCGTAGCATCGTCTTCAAAGGTATAGCTTTCCAGGTTGATATGGTCCCGGGCACCCTGGATAGCCTTGAACATCGCTTGGTAGGTGGCCTGGCCGTCGGCGAGCAGGGTGACCTTATTGCCCTTCGTCAAGGGGCTGTCGGTGATGGTCTCAAGAATGGCGCTGTGTCGCTCCAGCAGGTCGGTCGGGTCGACGAAGCGCCCCAGCCGGTCCAGGATGGCCTTGCTCTTTTGCGGGGAGAGCAGGCCCTTGCCCGAAGCGATCTGGGGAGGCTTCTGTTCCAGCGCCGCCTGGTCGATTACCTGTGAGACGTCCGGCAGGGTTGCGCACCCGTTAATCAGTATCCAGGCGGCGGGGAGGAGCAATCGCAGAGTGGATAAAATGAAGTCCCTCATGTGCGTATCTTATCACAAAGGGCCGTTCCTCACTAGAGGCAAGCAGCCTGACTCGGGTCGCCCACTGATTGTGAGGGTCTTCCGGCCTGCTCCCTCCGGAAGGAGACGAGTTGCAGGGTGAGGCAAAGTATTGTGACAGCGTAGCAATAACCAGCTCCAATTTTATATTTATAATGCCTGTTTTACACAGTTGTCACAATATTGCTGCGAAGTTGTGACAATCGGATACAGAATCTTAACATTACTAGTCTATCGTCCGTTCCAAAGGAAACGCTGGCAGGCGGGTCATACCCGGGGCCAGCTAAAAGGAGCGGCGATGAACTGGTACCAAAGATCCACACTGGGGAAGAAGATTCTGACAGGTTTTTTGCTGATTGCGGGCATTTGCGGGCTGAGCGGGATGCTCGGCACGGCCAGTATCTGGGAGGTGGGCCGGCGCGCCGAACTGATGTACACCGCAAACCTGGTCCCGATCAGCGACCTGACCTGCGTGGTGCAGGGGTACCAGACCTCACTGTACCTTTTGCGGGACATCATCATAGACAAGTCCCCGCAGGAGCAAAATGACCACCTGGAGCTGCTGAAGCAGTCGGAGGCCCGGGTCACCAAGGGGCTCGCCTCCTATTTCGCCGCGAACCGCTCCGGCGAGGCCGCCGCCCTGAGAAAAAGCATGGACGAGGACCTGAAGCTCTACGTCTACTTCCGGGACAAGATCGTCGAGCTGGCGACCACGGAGCGCCGCGACGAGGCCGTCAACATCATGCGCACCCAGGCCTCGGACGTGATCGAGCGCATCGACGCGGGGATCGGCAAGCTCATCGCCCTTAACAAGGCGCAGGCGGGCAGGAGGTTCGCGGACAACACCTCGGCTGCGCGCTCCGCCCTGGTGGTCAGCCTGCTCTGCCTTTTCCTGGGCGCCGCGGCGGCCCTTGGCACCGGATGGTTTCTTGCCCGGAGTATCACGGCGCCGCTCGCGCAGATCGCCGGTAGGCTCGCCGCCATCGCCCGTGGGGACCTCACCGCCCGCTCCGGCGCCACCGAGGCAGCCGGGTCCCGGAACGAGCTGCATATCCTGTCGCATAACGTCGACCAGATGGCCGACACGCTGCTCTCCGTGGTGTCCAGCATCGCCTCGGAATCCCACAACCTTTCGGCAGCCTCCAGCAAGCTCAACTCCACCGCCGAAACCATGTCCAGCAGGGCGAAGCTTGCCTCCGGGGAGATCTACGCGGTGGCGAGCTCAAGCGGCGAGCTGAACCAGACCGCTTCCGAGATCGCCCGCAACTGCACGACGGCGGCGGACAATGTGCTGCAGGCAAACGACGCGGTAGCCCAGGGGCGCCGGCTCATGGGGGAGACCACCGAATCCATGCGCGCCATCGGCGAGCAGGCCCGGGTCACCTCGGCCGTCATCGCCCAGTTGGGCGAGCGCTCCCTGCAGATAGGCGAGATAACCGAGACCATCAACGACATAGCCGACCAGACCAACCTGCTCGCCCTGAACGCGGCGATCGAGGCCGCGCGGGCTGGCGAGCACGGCAGAGGATTCGCCGTCGTGGCCGACGAGGTGCGCAGGCTCGCCTCGCGGACCACCGCCGCGACCCGGGAAATTTCCGGGATGATCAAGTCGATCCAGACCGAGACGCGCCGCGCCATGGACGCCATGGGCAAGGGGGTAGGGGAGGCGGACCAGGGCGCTCGCCAGGCGCTCCTCACCGGGGAGGCGCTGGAGGCGATAACGGCGACCATCCAGTCCATATCGCTCGAAGTAAGCCACATCGCCACCGCGGCCGAGGAGCAGAGCTCCACCGTGCACGGCATAACCGGGAACCTTCAGCAGGTGACGCGGGTCATCGAGGACAGCGCTGCCGGCACCCAGCAGTTTGCCGGCGCCGCAGCGGAGATGCACCTCATGGCAGGGGAGCTGCAGCGGATCGTCAGCGCCTTTAGCGTTGGGGACGCGGGCTCCCAGGAGGTCCCCCGGGAGGAGCGCTCCGAGCCAGGGGGGACGGAAGAACGGGCGTGCTTCGCTGCGGTGTAGGGTGGGCACCCCGTGCCCACCGAGGTGGCAGCGGAGGTGCCTGCTGCGGTGTAGGGTGGGCACCCCGTGCCCACCGAGGTGGCAGCGCAGGTGCCGCTTTTTTCCCCGGGCAGCAGCACCCCCCTGTCTCGCTGCGCGAGCCTTCCCCCCTACTGCACAGGGGGGATACAACGTGTACTGTCACTGGCATCACCCGATACTATTGGAGTCCCAAAATGTTTACCTCAAAAGTCGCATCCCTAAGCGATACGGCAAATACCATCACCCTCAGGAGCATCGTGCTATCCGGCGCGTCAGGCATAGCCGCCTGGATGTTACTGTCGAATGCCGCCGACGGCTTCCTCAAGAGCCATCCCGGCTACCCGCTCAGCCTGGGCAGCGCCGGCGGGATCCTCACCTCCATCGTTGTCACCACCGTCCTCAACCTGCTGCTGCGCCCCTTGACCCGCGAGGCCTCCGCCACGCGCGACGCTCTGCACAAGGCCTTCAGCATCTCCTCGAACGCGGTCTGCATCGTGCGCGTCAAGGACGGGACCTTCCTGAAGGTAAACGCGGGCTTCACGGCGCTGACCGGTTATGGCGAGGTGGAGGTGCTTGACAAAGGGGTGGATGAACTCGGCCTGTGCCAGTTCCCTTCGCACTACCAAGCGCTGGTGAGGGAACTGCAGGGAGGCGGCGAGGTGCGCGATGCCGAGCTGAGTTTCGTCGCGAAACGGGGCGCGCTGAAAACCGGGTCGATCACGGCAAGCATGATCGAATTCGGCGCCCAGCCCTGCATCCTCGCCATCATTCGCGATACCTCGGAATTGAAACGCGCCCAGGAGCGCATCGAGACCTTGTCCTACTACGACGGCGACACCGGGCTTGCCAACCAGAACCTGCTCATGGACCGGCTGAAGCAGCTCATCACCTTCAATAGCAGGCAGCAAAGGCCCACCGCCGTCATCTATGTCGGCATGGATGGGTTCAAGGGGATCGTCGACGCCCTGGGGCACGCGGGGAGCAATGAGGTGGTGCGGGACCTGGCCCGGCGGCTCACCGAGATCCTGCGCCAGACCGATACCGTCGCCCGCCTGCAGCGCGACGAGCTTGCCATCGTGCTGGGGGATGACCTCCGGGAAACCGACATCGATATCGTCATCGCCAAGATCGAGCAGGTGTTCGCCCGCCCGATCCGGATACCGACCGGCGAGATCACTATCACGGCGAGCCTCGGCATTGCCTGCTTTCCTTCCGACGGACTCAGCGCGGAAATCCTGCTGCAGCACGCCCACGTCGCGATGAACCAGGCCAGGGAGCAGGGCGACAGTTTCCAGTACTACTCCGCCTCCATGAACGTGAAGGCCATGGAGCGCCTGAGCTTTGAAAGCGGCATGCTGCGTAGCATTGAGGCGGGTGAGTTCTTCCTCTGCTACCAGCCGAAGTATGCCCGAAACGGCAGGGACCTGACCGGCATGGAGGCGCTGGTGCGCTGGAGGCGCGGAGGCGAGATCGTTCCTCCGGACAAGTTCATTCCGCTGGCCGAGGAAAACGGCATGATCGTGAGGCTGGGAGACTGGGTGCTTCGGGAGGCCTGCCGGCAGAACAAGAGCTGGCAGCTGGAGGGGCTCATGCCGCTGCAGGTGTCGGTCAACATCTCGGCGCGCCAGCTGCGCGACAACGACTTCGCCGATAAGGTCGAGGCCGTCCTGAGGGAAACCGGGTTGACCCCGGCGCTGCTGGAGCTGGAGATAACCGAAAGCGCCATCATGAGCATCTCGGATGACATCGTCCTCAAGCTCCTGAGGCTGAAGGAACTCGGCGTGAGCATCTCCATCGACGATTTCGGCACCGGCTATTCGTCCCTTGCCTACCTGAAGAACCTGCGGTCGACAAGATCAAGATCGATCGCTCCTTCGTCATGGACATCGTCAGCGACCCCGATGACGCGGCCATCGTGGATGCCATCATCTCGGTAGCGCACGCCCTGAACCTCTGCGTCATCGCCGAAGGGGTGGAGAGCAAGGGGCAGCTCGACTTCCTGATCAGCAGGAAATGCACGGAATTCCAGGGGTACTACTTCTCGAAGCCGCTGGGCGCTGAGCATTTTGCGGACCTGCTGCGGATGCGGGAATCGACGGCAGGTTATCCGGTAGGAAACGGGGCGCAATCACCAAGGCCGCAGCTGCGTCCCGAATCCACGGTGCCGCGCGGCCCGTCTCTTTACCTCGTCGAAGGGAAGGGCGAACCCGCGGTCCCCAGCGAGCCGATGATGGAGGTGGCGCAGCTGATCCAGCCGGTGTCGCCCCACGACCGGATCATCAACGTCCTGAGCCGTTTCCAGCTGGAGATGGAGTTGAATGTGCTCCCGGTCGTGGACGGCGAGACCGTCGTCGGGATCGTGAACCGGTCCATCTTTCTCGAGGAGCACATCATCGGCAGGCACGGCTTCGGAGCCCACATCAACCACTCCAAGAAGATCCGTGACCTTATGGAACCGGTGCGATTCAGCTTCGAGGCGGCAACGCCCGTCGAGGAGGCAGCCAGGATACTGCAGCCGACCATCAGCACCCTGCGCATCGACAACATCTGCGTCACCAGCAACGGGGCGTATGCCGGGGTGATCGACGTGAACCGGTTCATACGGGCGATGACTGAGATCCAGATACTCCTTGCCAAGGGGGCGAACCCCCTGACCGGGCTCCCGGGCAACACAAGCATCGAACGGGAAATCTGCCGGCGCCTTGAGTCGGGGATCCCCTTCGACATCGCGTACCTGGACATCGACAATTTCAAGCCGTTCAACGACCACTACGGTTTCCAGAAGGGGGACGAGGTCATCAAGAGCCTGGCTGAAAAGATGGTCGCGACCGTAGCCTCCTCACCAAGCGCCGAGGCCTCCTTCTGCGGTCACATCGGAGGCGACGATTTCATTCTGATCACCGAGGCCTTGCAGGCCGAGGGGCTTTCGGCCCGGGTCATCGCCGCCTTCGAGCGGGAGCGTCCCGGGTTCCACGGACTGCGGGACCTGGCAAGCGGCGGTTATCGGGCCTACAGCCGCAAGGGAGAGCTGGAGAGCTTCCCGCTCATCTCCCTGTCGGTCGGCATCGTCAACACCTCGCTTTCCCTGGTCGGCTCGTACGCGAAGCTGGCCTCGCTGTCCACCGAGGTGAAAAAGGCAGCGAAGATGAAAAACGGCTCGTCCATCGTCGTCGACGGCCGCGCGGGGCGCTTCGATCAAAACCCGGACCCCATTTACTGTGTCGCCTGATGAGGCTCAATCTCTTAGGTTTTTCAGCGCCTTATCCCCTCGCCCTTCGGAAGAGGGGCAGGGGTGAGGGATTCTCCACGGAGCAACGTCGCGCCAAGGCGAATCCCTCACCCCGACCCTCTCCCGGAGGGCGAGGGGGAGCTTGTGAAGTGTGTAGGGTGGGCACCCCGTGCCCACGCGGGGTGAATGCGGACGCAGCTCACGGGCGAACACGAGGTTCGCCCCTACATCTCATCGCGCTGGTAGGGGCGCGTCTTGTATTCGCGCCGAAGGGTGGTCCCTGAGCGGAGCCGAAGGGTGGTCCCTGATTGGTTTAACTTGCTTTCCTGCCATTCACAAAAACGTGAAACACCGGTAACAAACTTGTCACCTGGCACTGTTATGGTTATGCCAGTTACCGACAGCAAACAAGGAGATAGTAGACATGTTTAACAAGATGCGCATTTGCCTGATCGCCCTCACCCTTTGTGCCGCATGCAGCAGCGCTAACCAATCTTTGGCCGCAAGCGTCCCGTTGCAGGGAGTAGGGGCGACCTTCCCGTATCCACTCTACAGCAAGTGGTTCCACGATTACCAAGCGGTCGATCCGGAGGTCGCGTTTAACTACGAGGCCGTCGGCAGCGGTGCAGGGATCAAGCGGATCCTGGAGGGGAGCGCCGATTTCGGGGCTTCCGATAAATTCCTGAGCGACGAGGAACTGAAGGCCGCGCCGGCAAAGTTGCTCCACATCCCGACGGTGCTGGGGGCCGTGGCGGTCACCTACAATCTGCCGGGTGTCGGCGCGGGGCTCAGGTTCACTCCGCAGGTATTGAGCGATATCTACCTTGGCAAACTGACCCGCTGGGACGACCCGCGCCTGGCCAGTATCAATCCGGGAGTAAATCTCCCGTCCGAGCCGATTCATGTCGTGCACCGCTCGGACGGCAGCGGCACCACGAGCATCTTCACCGATTACCTCTCCAGCGTAAGCCGGGAATGGGCGGAAAAAGTCGGCAAGGGAACCACCGTCAACTGGCCGGTCGGCGTGGGCGGTAAAGGAAGCGGCGAGGTGGTCCGGCAGATCGCCGGCGCTCCCTTCAGCATAGGTTATGTGGAGATCGCCTATGTACAGGAAAACCACCTAAGCGATGTGGCGCTGCAAAACAAAAGCGGAAACTACGTCAGACCGAGCGCGCTTTCCACCCGAGCAGCGGCAGTCAACGGCCTGAAATACCTGAAGCACGATTTCCGCTTATCACTGGTGAACGAGCCGGGGAAAGATGCCTATCCGATCGTGGGGTTGACCTGGCTGCTCGTGTACCAGCAGCAAAAGGATGCGGTGAAGGGAAAGAAGCTGGTTGAGTTCCTGACCTGGGAGCTCACCAAGGCGGAAAAAATGACCTCGACCCTTTTCTACACGCCGCTACCCAAGAAGCTGGCCGACCTGGTGCAAAAAGAGATCAATAAGATTACCTATCCCAAGTAACGGTTTTCCTCGCGCCAGCGAGAATGAAACGATCTCAGAAAAGGCGGCGCCACCCCAGCGTCGCCTTTTCATCTTCCTGAGGCGTCAGACAAAGGGCCTTACAGCATGACTGTAAGGCCCTTTGTTAAAATCCCGCTCTGATAATTCAAGTCCTCGCCTAGCGTCCCGATAAGGCAACTACTGCTGGTGTTTCTTGAGCCCTCTAGAAGGTTTCCTGACCATTTAGCTGAGAGGAGAAATCGGATGACTCCAAGGATTGAACTTGCCCATGAGCTAGAGTTGATATGCCCTCCAGGCGATAACAAGGACTGCTCTGCAATAATTGCCGCCTTGGAGCGCGGTGAGAACGAAGCGACGATTCTCTTCATGCCCGAGGTGTTTCGATGGCCTGAGACTTACATGTGGCTCAAGGAAAAATTGCTATGACCAGGACGGCAGGATAGAAAGAGTCCCTCCGCACGGTGTGCGCGCTTTCAGCCCGCACCCGTCGGAAATCGGTCACCTTCTCGCCACTCGACAAACTGTCACGATAGGATATCTTCCTTGTCGCGAGCGTCCCTCAAGGCCAGATGAAATCGGCTATCGTCTCGGCTATCTTGTCGTGGGTGCAACGGTCATTATTGAAAAGCAGATGATAAAGAGCCGGATCATTGCAATCGGCATCCAGAAAATCCCTGCTGACATTGTTCCGAATTTTTTGCCCCCGGAGCATCAGCTTCTCAGCCTCCTCGGCCTCGATCTGCAGGCGCCTGGCCAGCTTGGCACTTTTGAAATGAGCGGAGCCGTAAATCCTGAAGTGGAAGGAATCCTTGATGTGGCGGGTGATGACTGCTCCTCCCATTTCCACGATGATGACGTTGCCCAGTTCCGCGAGGGCCACGATATGCTTGGCAAGCGGCAGAAAATAGTCATGATTGCTTTTCCAGCGAGGCGAAAAGGTCGATAGAACCTGGGCCAGGATCCGATTGTCCTCTCCCAGCGACTTTAGGATTTCGCTGGAGAGGTTGTGGCGCCGCGCGACCTCCTCCAGGACATCCGAATCCACCATGACCCATTCCTCGCCGGTCCTTTGCACCATGATCTCGCGTAACGCCTCCGCAGCCGGATACCCGGTACAGCCGTACTCGCGAGACAGGGTGATGCAGGGTCGGAATTCCGGCTTCTTGAAATGCTTGGCAGCTTTTTCCTTTTGTCTGCGGTTGTACTCTTCGAGTGCCCCGATTCTCAAGTCTACGGACGGGATGTAAAGGTTGTCTGGCATGGTTATCGTCTCCTATTCAGAAGTACGAGCGCGTGGGGCGTTGGCAGCCAATGCATCTTTTACCGGCGTCTCGCTTTCGGCTCTTCACGTTCTCCCAATTATTAGGCTTTCCCGAAATCAAGCGCGCCTTCGGGTGGCTTGCTGATAACCCGATCTGAGGCCATTCCATAAATGTTTCGCTCACACCGTCGGAATGAGGAATCTAGCCCACTCGATACTATCAAGGACCTTTGACAACCGCCCCTAGTTTCTTTGCCGACTCAAGACATGATTCAAATTCCGGTCCCTTTGCAAATTCCAAACTGGCTTTTCTGATCTGTTCCCATCTGTCCGGATGTGCATCGTATGCGGCAGCGTGTTTGTCTATTAAGTTATAAAATGAATCCGATCCTCCGGCCGCCTTTGCTGCGTAGCGCATGGCATCCGCTGAAGCTGCACCATTCTTAAATGGTCCTTGAACTGCCCAAACAGCGTTGATTTTAACAAAAGCATCAGCATTCTGGGTATTTGGTTTGTTCAAAAAATGATATACCGTGAAGCCTAAAACAACAATGACTGTTACGCCTACAATCAGCTTTTTCAACATTTATGCCTCCATGAAATCCCTGATAATCGATGATCTCCCTCTGTAATAGCGGTGCGACGTATACTGTTGCATTGTGGGTTAAACTCGTGGCACTTTCCGCCTGAACTCATAAAAAGGCAGTAGATACCAATCTCTCTCCAGCAATTTGGGATTCCACTTCAGGTCGTGCAGTAAGGGCGAGTTGTCATCCAATCACGTATCATCGGGTTGAGCCATCCGTCGAGCTCCTTGGACAGGTAGAAGCGAGGCATGAGAAGGTCATCCCCTTGGGCTATGACACCTTCTTCCCGGGCAACCCTCTCCAATGCCGTTCCGGGGTAGATCCTGATCCCCAGCGTCAGTTTCAGCAGGTCCAGTTCGAGGGAGTCCGCGAAGGCAAGACTTTCCCGCACCGACTCCCTTGTTTCACCCGGTCCTCCGAGCAGGAGGAAACCCATCCTACGGATACCAAACTCCCTGAGCAGTTCCGAGGCGGTCCGCACCTGTTGCAGATTGTACTTCTTGTTGAGTCTTTTGAGCATGGCGGGGCAGCCGCTCTCGAATCCGAGACTAACCTCGACGCAACCGGCTTCCGCCATGGTCCGCGCCAGCTCCCGGTCCACGCGTCCGGGGTAGAGGATGCAGCGCCAGCGGATTTCCAAGTTGGCTGCGGCGAGCGCCGTGCAGAGGTCCTTGGCATAGCGCGGCGGGAAATTGAAGGTGTTGTCCACAAAGTAGAACTGCCTGAAACCGGCAGCGACTTGCCTGGCGATTCCCTGCACCACCGCGGCAACCGGATGTTTCCTGATGGAAGTTCCTTCCAGTCCGGGAGTAGAGCAATAGCTGCACTCCATGGGGCAGCCGCGTCTGGTCTGAAAGGGAATCCAAATCCCGGTTGCGGCGTCGGCGGGTACGGTCCAGAGCGAAGGGTCTGGGAAAGGGAGCTCTGCAAGGTCCGCTCTCTTCGCGGATCCCACCGGCAGTGTAGCACCGGGAAGGCAGAGTCCGGGAATTGCCGACAAGTCGTCGCCCCGTTCCAGGGCCTCGAGAAGCGTCGTGAACGCAACTTCGCCTTCGCCGCAAATCCCCAGGTCCGCCTTCAGGTAGCGCAGTACCGCTCCCGGGAAAATGCTGAACCCGGCTCCCCCGAGGACGATGGTAGCGTCGGAGTAGCTGCGGCACAAGGCGATAATCTCGTGAACCGGCTCCAGCAGAAAACTCGTCTGGGCCATCTGCTGGTTGTCGACGTTTCTGATGGAGATCCCGATAACCTCGGGTGCCAGCTTCTGCACGGCATTTTGGATAATCGAAGCATTGTCGCCATCACCCATCAGGTCGACCAGGTGCACCTCGTGGCCGGCATTGCGGGCGGCAACTGCCACGCAATTAAGGCCCAGCGGAAGGGGCACCATATTGATCGTCTCAGTATTTGCGGAAATCAGCAACACTCTCATGCGATGCTCCTTGCTTACGTGACTAGATAGGACTTTTACAACACCATTTTCACTTCTTTTTGGGCATTTAACTTTGAATATATTTGCTCAATCTGTTCCCTGTCCTTGGCAACAATCTTGAAGGTTATTGATAAGTATTTTCCATCATTACTGAGTTTTGGTGACATCTCGTCAGGGTGGATTACTTCACCGAACGACGACATTACCTCTATGATGATCTTTCCCAGGTTTTCTGTGTTCTCTCCGATGACCTTTACGGGAAATTGGCATGGATAGATGGGCTCAGCGGAATCTGTATTCGTCATTATTTAAATCTCCATTCTTGGTTTATGCTTATTTTAAGCGGCGCTGCACTACCGCATGTCCCAAATGCCAGGCTTCTTCCACAGATAGAATAGTCGCGTCCAAATGGGTAGTCCGCCAATTCTCAGCAGCCTGAGCCGAACTGATGAAGTGAACCTGATTGCAAAAAGAGTTTCGGACATTGCAACAACCGACCTCAGCCGTCGGCGTTACCAGAGAAACGACTACCCCGCCTGGAGACAACTGGCTGACTCCGGTTGGCGTAACTGTTAACCGAACCGGCCCACCAGTCACGGGGCAATGTGATTCTACCTGCGCTGTCAGGTCCAGAGCCACTGGATACATAAGGGCGTCCAGCGCGCACCAAGTGTACAGTTGCTGATCGGCAATTCTAATGGAATGCGGGGTTTTGAGAAGCGACAAGCCGCAGGCCACGATGTCTCCCGCATCGTCATAAACGATATCCGCGAAAGTATCAAGCGCAACTTGGACTTTTTGCGAGGGCATCTCCAGAGCACGTGCGATGCAGGCCCGGGAAACGGGTTTACCCTTGGCCAGTTCACCCAGCAGGAACAGCCAGACGCCAGGATGATCACAGTGCAGTCCTGCCTGGATTCGACCTGTCAGCATGGAGAGAGCGGATGACGTTATTTCATCTGGTTTACTCATGGTCTTGCTGTAAATACTCATCGATTCCGGGCATGCTCAGGAATGAATTTTATTTCCAGATGGCAACCGACAGCGTGAGCATATTTTTTTAATGTTGTTAAGGAAGGCGCGTGTTTCCCTGATGCTTCCAGCCTCGATATTGCGCTCTTTGTCGTCCCCATGATTTCGGCGACGGCTTCTTGTGATAGGCCGACTCGAGCACGTGCGGCAAGCATTTCTCTTGCCAGTGTATATTCCTCTTCCATGTCTTCATATGTCTTCTTAAATTCTTCGTGTTTCATGGCTTTATCTAGAAAAGCATTGTGGTCATGAGACACCGGTTGATATTTCAAGTCAGCCATTTTGGACCTCCTTCAATCTTTTCCGTGCTATTTTCAGTTCCTGCTCTGGAGTGGCTTGTGTTTTCTTGACAAACGCATGCAGAATGATGATTCGCTGTCCAACAACATAACAATAGAATGCGCGTCCTATCCCCTCTCGGCCGCGTGGCCGAACTTCGAAAATGCCACCCCCCATTGCCCTTGAGTGCGGCATCCGTAAGTTCGGGCCGAACTCCATCAGCAATTCAAGGATTCTCGCATAATCGGCAAGTATGCCGTCAGGCCAGGACTCAATCTCGGCAAGAACGCGAACATGGAAATATTCTATGGAATAGTTCATCGTGCAATGTTAGCAAATTTGAGAACATGTGTCAATTAAAGGGGTTTCCTCAGCACGACCTTGATGTGCAACTCCTATAATCTGTATGTCGTTTGATAACCTTCCTGGCAAGAGTTGCCACCGATGGGAGTGGAGTTGTTCACGTTTCATGGTTTTTTTCTTTTGCTGCGGGTGTCTAGAGACCGCTGCGCCAATACCGCAACATCCTTGTCGTTATCTGCTGCCAGTTTTTCCAGGAACCCTAGAAATTGGCTATCATGAAACGAACTCAGCGCGATGATGGCTCCCATACGCACATTTCGCTCACTCCCCTCTGCCAAAGCAATGATTCGTTTTTGCCTGGAATAACCGGAGCAGCCCCAGCAGCCGCATCGCGATAACCAATGGCGGCCATAGTAAACATAAGGCAGCAGACTACGAGCTTACGCATACAGACTCCCTTTACAGCACGTTGTCACATTTCGTGGACTTTCCAGTTCCCAAATAGGTTAATAACCTCGATCGTGCCGACGATGTACTGCTTGCCAGATTTATTTTTCACCTCGAATTCCGCCGCCCTCTCTAGCTGTCGGCCCTTTACCACTGTATGCTCCACGAACACGCGGCTTAGTTCGATTGCCTGCGCGCTGTTGAGCTGGCTCAACAAACTGAGCCATAAACGACTGGTCACGGAAGCCTTGAGTTCGGCGAGGTTGCCAGCCTTCATAGCGCCCATAAACAGCTGCAAAGCGCCCTCCGGGGTCGATAGACGGGGATCCAGTGCCTGTTCAGGATCGTCGTATTTCCCCTTGAAGTCGTCGGCATATTTATTGAGCGATTTTTTCACCTGCGGCAGATTGGCTATGGGCACATCGTGAGCTTCGTCCATGCGAATGATGTGCTCAAGCATTTTCGATTCCTTCTTGGTTAAGGCCGGGTCTTCAGGATGCCTTCCTTTTTTCTTCGTCTGAGGTGGGGCTTTCTGAGGATCGTCGGTGAAGTGCAAGACCCCTTCGGTGTCGGTGTACTGGTAAAGGTCGGCAACTGAGGGTTTCGCAGAGAGTACTGACAGTGCGATGGCAATTACGATAATGGGTGCGGTTAGTGTTTTTAACGCCATGACAGACCCCTTTAGTAGTGGGATTGGAAACCCGGGGTAGGTGAGGGTGTCGGGGGGGGACCCCGTCCCGTAGAGCATTCTGTTTGGGAGAATATATGCCATGGAACCACAGTTCCTTTCAGCCCAGTTTGATGCCTAATAACTTGGCAGATAAACATATCCCAATAAGTGCGCACTATATTACGACTTCTGACCCAAGTCAAAGGAGAATGGCCGTGCCTTGGTAGCTAACTGCCCGACCATTAGGCTCACACAGTTCCTATGCCGCCCCCTCGGATCAAATTCTTTTCCTGGAATGTCTGGTATTCCAGGCAGGCGAGTACACGAAGCAGGTTTTTTGTCAGCTTGAACGGGTATAACATGCATGCTATAATGTCTGCATGGCTTACCTGATTTTCTATTAAAGTGAGGCGGTCCAAGTTGAGTTTGATCGCTGGCCGGTTGGGTTGCGCGCCAGGTTTCGCGCTTTCAAGTGAGGTGCATCAACATGGCTGACATGAAATATGATCTGGTGTCATACGACCCCAAAAAAAAGTTGGAAAATGACTTGCTGAATCCTGATTTCAAAGATGCGTACGAAGCGCTGGAAGATGAATTCGCGACGCTCGACGCATTACTCGCGGCTCGTCGTCAGGCCGGCATGACCCAGGAACAGGTTGCCGCCAAAATGGGTGTGTCACAACCGTCGCTGGCACGTGTAGAAGCATCTCTCGGTTCGCACCGACATTCCCCGTCACTGGAGATGCTTCGAAAATATGCCGCCGCTGTCAACTGCAAACTGGAAATCAGGCTTGTGCCACAGAAAGTGACTGGTTGAGCCTTTCAGCTTGCTCTCAATAGACCAACTTTCCTTAATCCTATTGCGATGAACCTGCTCTGCTTTACCGCCGTGCTTCGCATCATTTCTCGTTGCTAACCAGGGTCCCCAAGGGGGGCCCGGTCCTTTGATCTGGGCGGCCAAAAGCACGCTGCACTCTTTCTTCATCTCAAGTACAAAATCCGCGCTTTTAAAGGCAAGGTTAATCTTGGTAATCCCAGCGTAATGAGCTATGATGCAACTCCTTTAATTGGACACCGCTTGAGATGACCTGGCCAGGCAAGAAGCAGTCGCTGATGGAGTGGAGTTGTACTATGAAAGAATCGAACGGACTGGAGTCTGCGCTGAAGGATCTACTGCACTTCGAAAGGGTTCTGCTGGATCCGGCCCTCGCTGACAACGTGCTGCTTCCCCACACGCAACGGCTCCTGGTGCTGGCGCGCAACCTGGAAAGCAGCTGCGACAAGCTCGCCAGGAAAAACCAGCAGATGGAGAGCGAATTCGCGGACCTGAACAGCTACCTGAAGCAGGCCACCCGCATCGATCCGCTGACCCGCCTGGCCAACCGGCGCGACATCTCGGAGCGCCTGCTCCGGGAGGAAAGCCGCTCCCAGCGGCACTGGCGCACCTTTTCGCTCATCCTGGTGAATCTCGACGACTTCACGCAGATAAACGAGGTGCACGGCTGCAATGCCGGGGACGAGCTGCTGGTGGAAATCGCGTGTCTGCTGCAGGGGTGCGTCAGGAGCGAGGATATCTGCGGGCGCTGGGCGGGTGATGAGTTCATGCTGATTCTTGCCGAGACGGGGCTAGAGGGGGCGCTGGCCGTGGCGGAGAAGATCGTCAAGTCGGTCGCCATGACGGAGTTCCGGGTCGATCGTCCAGGCCTGCGCACCACGGCAAGCGTGGCGCTCGGCGAGTACCGCCCGGATCAGGACATCCAGGAGTTCCTGGCCAGCCTGGACCGCGGCCTGCAGCAGGCTAAACAGGAAGGAAAGAACCGCTACACGATCGTCTGAACCTCCGCGCCGGCTTTGATCCTTTCCCCGTTGCTACTTAAGCCTCCTCGCCACTTTCTATCAGCTCCCCATTTCGCAAGGCATTACGTACCGCGCTCAGCCGGGCGTCCATCGCCTCGAACAGGTCCAGGTTGGCACGCTCGGCCGGGCTCGTTACGATGATCTTG
>TBL_comb47_HYPODRAFT_10003909_pt1 | contig 17389 bp, 15 predicted proteins | sample TroBogypolimnion_40_FD_10682 | JGI IMG/M metagenome (IMG submission 10682)
GGGCTGGTGTTGGGGCTCTCAGCCGCCAGGGCCGTGCCGCCCAGGCACAGCACAAGGATCAGCCCCCAAGCCAGTGCCCAAGCCCGTCTAACAGTCTCTTTGCAAGCCTCTATAAAAGCCCGCAACATCAATCGCACCCCACTGTGCCCAGGCCAGTGGGCGCGTGAGGGCTTGGGCCATGGCAGGCCCACCTTGGAGCGATTGAGCTCCATGGATTTGTTGTGCTGGATCCAAAACACCGTTGACTCTCTCCTCTAGGATGATGAACTTGCGGGCTTGGCCACGGCCCCGAAGCCATGTTAAGCTTCATCTTTATGCACACCACAGGCTTTTACTCCCACAGCGACTGCCTTCTTCATGACATGGGCCCGGGCCACCCCGAGTGCCCACAACGCTTGCGCGCCATTGAAGACCGTTTGATCTCCTGCGGGCTTGATCAAGTCCTCACTCGGCCCGAGTTTGGTCTGGCCACCGTGGCCGACCTCACGCTTGCCCATGACGCATCCTACATCGAAAAAATTTTCCAGTGGGACACGCAACTCCAAGACGATCAAGAAGACCGAGACTATATTGAGCTCGATGCGGATACTCGGATGAACCGCGGCAGCTTGCAAGCGGCCTTGCGGGCGGTGGGCGCAGCCCTTGCGGCCACCGACGCGGTGATCGATGGAAAGCTAGCCAACGCGTTTTGTGCCATCCGCCCACCTGGCCACCATGCCACACACAAGCGCGGCATGGGTTTTTGCATCTTTAACAACGTGGCCATTGCCATCAAGCACGCCATTGAGCGCCGCGGTTTGAAGCGCGTGGCCTTGATTGATTTTGATGTCCACCACGGCAATGGCAGCGAAGACATTTTGTCGAGTCTGCCAGAGGTCTTGATGGTGGGGTTTTATCAGCACCCGTTTTACCCAGGCATTCACCCCGATCCTGTGGCGCACAACATGCTCAATGTCCCTTTGAAGGCCTACACCAAGGGAGATGCGGTGCGCGAGATGGTGCGCAACGTTTGGCTCCCAAGGCTCGAAGCCTTTGAGCCGGAGATGGTGTTTGTGAGTGCGGGCTTTGATGCCCATCAAGATGACGATTTGGCCCAACTCATGCTCAATGTGTCGGACTACGCTTGGATCACGCGCGAGATCACCGCCTTGGCTGCCCAGCATGCCAAGGGACGCATTGTCTCTTGCCTGGAGGGGGGCTACGATTTGCACGCCCTGGCCGCGAGCGTTGAAGCGCACTTGCGGGGATTGGCCGATCTATGACCTGGTTGGACGCTTGGCTCAAAGAATTGGCTTGGCCTGATGTGGCGCTGCAAGGGCTTTGGCTCTTGGTCCTGGGGGGCGTGTCTTTTTTCTTGGCGCGTTGGGGGCGTGAGCGTTTGAGAGAGGTTTTTAAGAGCAAGATGGAGGCTGCTGGCGATACCCATACTTCAGTGCTCAATGGCGTGGCCTACCCCTTGCTACTTTGGCTCTTGGTGACGGCACTGTTGGTTTTTTTGCGGCACAACCACACGCCCAGCCTTACCGTGGGCTTGGCGCAACCTTTGATCACCTGTTGGCTTTTGCTGTCTTTGGGCAAGAAGGTTCTGCACTTTGTTTTTCCTCAAAATGCGGCCCTGCGTGCGCTCGAGCGCGTCTTGAGTTATGTGGTGCTGATCTTCAGTTTGCTTTGGGTGTCGGGTTGGATGCCCGAGTTTTTGCTGCAACTTGAATCGATTCATTTGTCTTTTGGCAAGACCCATCTCGATTTGAGAACCTTGGTCGAAGGCCTGGTCTCGTGTGTGGCGGTCTTGATTTTTTCGTTGTGGTTGTCCGCGGTGCTTGAGCGCCAACTCATTGAGCCCGCCTTGGAGGATTTGTCCCTCAGAAAGGTCGTCTCCAATGTGCTGCGTGGGGCTTTGCTGGTGCTTGGCCTGTTGTTTTCCATGTCCGCTTTGGGGCTGGATTTGACCGCGCTCTCGGTCTTGGGGGGCGCCTTCGGGGTGGGGCTTGGGCTGGGTTTGCAAAAACTTGCAGCCAATTACGTGAGCGGTTTTGTGATTTTGCTCGAGCGCTCTATTCGAATAGGAGACTACGTCAAAATTGACGACTTCGAGGGCAAGATCACCGACATCAAAACCCGCTTTACCCTGATTCGTTCATACGGTGGGCGTGAATCCATTGTGCCCAATGAGTTGCTGCTCACCCAGCGCGTTGAAAATTTCTCCTTGAACGACCCCCATGTATCGCTCACCACGACCATCGTCCTTGGCTACGAGGTCGATGTGCCCGCTGTACAGTCCATGCTCCAAGAGGCTGCGCTTACCTGCTCACGCGTGCTCCATGAGCCCGCCCCCATTGCACTTCTCGAGGCCTTTGATGCCGATGGGCTGCGTTTTAAATTGTTGTTTTGGATCCAAGACCCCGAACAAGGACAACAAAAAGTGCTCTCTGAGGTCAATTGCGCCATTTTTGCGCAGATCAAGACGCTGGGTTGGCGCGTGCCCGTGCCGCAGCGTGAATGGACTTGGCACGGTGAGCAGTCCATCCCACATGGCAAGAGTCCTTGGATCAACCCTGGAAGCAACCCTGGGGACAATCTCGCCCCCAGTCCCCGGATTGAGTGAAGACACCGCCCATTTGGGGCTGTGTCTTGCTGTGGGTTGGGATTTGATTTGATTTGATTTGGCCCATGGGGCCAGGCTTGAAAGTCTCTTTTTTTTACTCAATCAAGGCGACCGATTTGACCTGTGCCCAAACGGGTTGACCCACTTCGAGCCCGAGTTTGGCAACCGAGCGCGAGGTCACCTTGGCCCACAGCAAGGTGCCCTCCATGTCCAAGCGAACCAGACTTTGGGAGAAGTGGCGATCGGCTTGGATGGAGTGGATGCGGGCTGGCACAATGTTTTGAATGCTGCTGCCCACGGGCTCCCTGCAAGCGATGCTCACATCGCGCGCCAGTATCCTCAGTCTCACGCACGAGCCAACAGCCAGTCCAGGATCGCGACACCAAAATTCCCCGCCTTTGAACTTTGCTTGAGCCAAGCCCCAGGGCTCATCGCGCTCCTTGACTTGCGCATGGATCAATGAACTGGGCTCCTCACCCAAGTCGGTGAGCCACTCGGCGTTGGTGAAAATTTCTTGGACAGGACCGCAGGCCTTGACGCGGCCTTGGTCCATCAGCACCAAAGTGCTGGCCAAGCGGGTCATCTCGGTCTCGGAATGGGTGACATAAAGCATGGGAAGGTGCAAGGTGTCGCGCAGTTTTTCTAGCCACGGCAACACTTCTTGCTGGCGTGCACGGTCCAATGACGCGAGGGGTTCGTCAAGCATCAAGAGGCTGGGTTGTGTGACCAAAGCCCGAGCCATGGCCACTCGCTGGCGCTCGCCGCCGGAGAGTTGTTGGGGCTGTCGACCCAGCAAGGCTTTGAGTCCCAAGATCTCGATGGCTTGCTCGAGTGCGAGCTCGGGTGAGAGGAGCGGTGCGCTTTGGGGGACCATGCAGCGCTTGTTGTGAAGCCGCTCAGGTTTTAAGCCAAAGCTCAAATTGCCCATCACATCCAGGTGTTCAAAAAGCGATGCTTCTTGAAAAACATAAGCAAAGGGCCGCTGCCAACTCGGCGAATGAATGCCTTGGCGACTGTCACTCAAGACGCTCGCACCCCAGGCAATGCGCCCACGGCTTTGAGGCTCAAGACCCGCCACACAGCGCAAAAGACTGGTTTTGCCCGACCCCGAGGGTCCAAAGAGCACGGAGATCCCCTTGGCAGGCAGGGTGAGCGCTACATTCAACGCAAAATCCACGCGTTGCAAGCTGACCTCGAGGGCCAAGGTGTCTGGGTCGATCATGGCATGGCCCCAAAGCTTGTGCGTCGAAAGCGGTTGAGCATCAAGAGAGTTCCAAAAGAAAACACCAAAAGCCCCAAAGCCAATGTGTGGGCCTCTTTGAACTCAAGGGCTTGGACGTGACCGTAAATTTGAGTGGAAATCACGTTCGTGCGCCCAGGAATGTTGCCCCCGATCATCAAGACCATGCCAAATTCACCCAGTGTGTGGGCAAAACTCAAGATCACCGCTGTGACCCAACCCCCGCGTGCGAGCGGCCAAGCGACACTCCAAAACGCGTCCCAAGGGCTGGCTCCCAGAGTGGCGGCGACCTCTAGGGGGCGATGCCCCAAGCGCTCAAAGGCTTGGAGGAGAGGTTGCACTGCAAACGGCAATGAGTAAACCACCGAGCCGAGCACCAGGCCCTCAAAGGTGAAGGCCAAACTGCCCCAGCCGAGTAACTGGGTGACCGTGCCGATGGGCCCGGAGGGGCCAAGGGCGATCAGGAGGTAAAACCCGAGTACCGTGGGTGGCAGCACCAAGGGCAAGGCCACCAAGGACTCGATGGGTGACTTCCAGGCGCTTGGCGTTTGGCTCAACCACCATGACAGCGGCGTGGCCACGGCGAGCAGCACCAAGGTGCTCACCGTGGCGAGTTGCAAGGTGAGGGCGATGGACTGAAGCGCTTGAGGGGCGAGCATGGATGGAGGATGAAGAAATGAAAAATGGGATCCACAAAAAAAGGAAATCCACGAAAAATGCAAGGGATGAAGGGGGTGGGCATCGAAATGGACCCCTCTTTGGCCCCCAAACTTCAAGTCTAGTGCAAAACTTGGAGTCTGGGGTCTGGGGGCCTGGAGCACGATGCCCCCCGATTGGGTGCGCGTGGGAGCGAAGCTTTGACTGAATGCCCTAAAATAAGCATTTTGCTGCAATCGGGCTGTGTGCGCTCAAGGCTCAGCAGTCGATGAGAATTTAACAAGGAGTCAGGCCCATGAAGGTTTTGGTCGCGATCAAGCGCGTGGTGGATTACAACGTCAAAGTTCGGGTGAAGTCGGATCATACGGGCGTGGACACCGCCAACGTCAAAATGAGCATGAACCCGTTTGATGAAATTGCCGTCGAGGAGGCGGTCCGTCTCAAAGAGAATGGCGTGGCCACTGAAATCATTGCCGTCTCGTGCGGTGTGACCCAATGCACCGAGACCCTTAGAACGGCGTTGGCCATCGGTGCCGACCGCGCGATTTTGGTGGAAACAGCGCTTGAGCTCCAGCCCCTGGCTGTGGCCAAACTGCTCCTCGCCATCGTGCTCAAAGAAAAGCCCGACTTGGTCATTTTGGGCAAGCAAGCCATCGATGATGACTGCAACCAGACCGGACAAATGCTCGCCGCTTTGGCCCACATGCCGCAGGCCACTTTTGCCTCCAAGATTGAACTCGTGGACGGTAGACTCGAAGTCAGCCGTGAAATCGATGGGGGCTCCGAGGTCTTGTCCTTGCAGTTGCCCGCCATCGTCACCACCGACTTGAGGCTCAATGAGCCACGTTTCATCACCTTGCCCAATATTGTCAAGGCCAAGAAAAAGACGCTTGACGTGACCCGCCCCGAAGACCTCGGCGTGGACGTGACGCCACGCCTGCAAACCTTGAAGGTGAGTGAGCCTTCGAGTCGCAAGTCGGGCATTAAAGTGGCCAGTGTCGATGAGCTCATTGTTCAGCTCAAAACCGTGGCCAAGGTGATCTAAAAAACCCCACGATCCAGCCCAGACTTGAGCCCCAGACCCCAAGCCCACCCCACACAAATCCAACAGAAAAAGAGACCGCAATGAACGCATTGGTGATTGCAGAGCACGACAACCACACCCTCAAACTAGCGACCTTGAACACCGTGAGCGCGGCCAGGCTTTGTGCCAACACGGTCGATGTGCTCGTGATGGGGCAAGGCTGCGAGGCCGTGGCCCAAGAGGCCGCTCAAATACAAGGTTTGAACCAAGTTCTGCTGGCCCAAGGCGAAAGCCTGGCCCACGGTTTGGCCGAGAACGTGGCCGAGCAAGTGCTCGCCTTGGCGCGAGAGTACACCCATGTCTTGTTTGCTTCAAGCGCCCAGGGCAAGAACGTGGCGCCTCGCTTGGCGGCGTTGCTCGATGTGGCGCAACTCTCGGACATCTCCCATGTGGTTGACCCCAATACCTTTGAGCGCTCTATTTACGCGGGCAATGCGGTCTCCACCGTGCTCGCAAGCGACCCGATCAAAGTGATCACGGTGCGCACCACGGGCTTTGATGCCACACCCGAGGGCGCAGGTCCTTGCCCCATCAAGGCCGTGCAGGCCGTGGCCGATCAAGGTCTGAGCCGTTTTATCAGGCAAGAAGTGGCCAAGAGCGATCGGCCCGAATTGGCGGGCGCCAAGATCATTGTCTCAGGCGGTCGGGCCATGGGCAGTGCCGAAAAGTTCAACGACGTGCTCATCCCCTTGGCCGACAAATTGGGCGCCGCTTTGGGTGCGAGTCGCGCAGCGGTTGATGCTGGTTATGCCCCCAACGACTGGCAAGTCGGGCAGACTGGCAAAATCGTCGCCCCTGATCTTTATGTCGCGGTGGGCATCAGTGGTGCTATTCAGCATTTGGCTGGAATGAAGGACAGCAAAGTGATTGTGGCCATCAACAAAGACGCCGAGGCGCCCATTTTTAGTGTGGCGGACTTTTCGCTTGAAGCGGACTTGTTCAGCGCTGTCCCGGAGTTGGTCGCCAAGCTTTGAGCGGTCTGGGTGAGAAAAAGTATTGGTGTGAAGTGCTAGAACAATGAGGAGACAAACCCATGAATTATGTGGCACCTGTCAAGGACATGATGTTCAACTTGAGGCACATCGCACAGCTCGAGACACTGTGCGCTCTCCCCAACTTGCAAGAAAGCAGTCTCGATACGGCCCAAGCGGTGTTGGAGGAATTTGCACGCTTTAACCAAGAGGTCACCGCAGGGCTGAACTGGACCGGCGACCAAACGCCCGCGACACTCGAGCCTGCAACTGGGGTAGTGCACACCAGTCCAGGCTTTAAGGCGGCTTACACCCAATTCATCGAAGCGGGCTGGCAAGGTCTAGAGCACCCCCAAGAGTTTGGTGGCCAGGGTTTTGCAAAAAGCATCTCGGCGGCTTGTGCCGAGATGCTCAATTCGGCCAACATGAGCTTTGCGCTGTGCCCACTGCTCACCGATGGTGCCATTGAGGCCCTGCGAGTTGCCGGTTCGCCTGAGTTGCAAGCGCGCTTTTTGCCCCACTTGGTGAGTGGCAAGTGGAGCGGCACCATGAATTTGACCGAACCCCAGGCAGGCTCGGACCTCTCTCTCATCCAAACCCGTGCGCAAGAGTCGGCAAACGGCCACTACTTGCTCTTTGGCACCAAGATCTACATCACTTACGGTGAGCATGACATGAGCGAGAACATCGTTCACATGGTGCTTGCCCGTGTCAAGGACGCTCCCCCTGGGGTCAAGGGCATCAGTTTGTTTTTGGTGCCCAAGTTCAAGCTCACCCACCAGGGCCTTGTGGGTGAGAGGAACGATGTGCACTGCGTGCAACTCGAGCACAAGCTCGGCATCAAAGCCAGTCCCACCGCGGTGATGAAGTTTGGTGAAAATGGGGGCGCCCATGGGATGCTGGTGGGCGAGTTGAACCGCGGACTCGAGTACATGTTCATCATGATGAATGCGGCGCGTTTCGGGGTTGGCGTTCAAGGCGTGGCGCTTGCGGAGCGGGCCTACCAGGCCGCGCGCAACTATGCGCTCGAGCGCATTCAGTCCAGAGCTGTTGACCAGTCAACGACAGGGCCTGTGGCCATCATTGAGCACCCCGATGTGAAACGCATGCTCATGACCATGCGCGCCCATGTCCAAGCGGCCCGGGCCTTGAGCTTTGCCGCGTCCAGTGCTTATGACTTGGCCCATCACCACCCTCAGACGCAGGTGCGCCAACAGCAGCAAAGCATTTATGAGTTCCTCGTGCCCTTGGTCAAAGGCTACAGCACCGAGATGAGCCAATGGGTGAGCTCGCTGGCCGTGCAAGTGCACGGGGGCATGGGTTTCATCGAAGAAACGGGCGTGGCCCAGTATTACCGGGACGCCAAAATATTGACCATCTATGAAGGCACCACCGCCATCCAAGCCAATGACTTGATCGGTCGAAAAACCTTCAAAGACCGTGGTCAAGTGGCCCAACAACTTTTGGTGCAAATGGGGGGCACGCTCGACTTGTTGGCGGGTCTTGATTGCGTGCAGGCGCGCTCTTTGCACCATCGGCTCACCCAGGCGCGGGCGGCCTTTGAAGAGGCGCTCGAGTTCGTGGTAAGTCGATTTCAGACCGAACCGCGTGCAGTCTATGCGGCAGCGGTGCCCTATTTGCTGCTCACGGCTCAAGTGATGGCGGGCTGGCAGATGGCCAAGTCACTGTTGGCAGCCCAAGGTGAAATCAAAGCGGGGCGAGACCCTGTTTTCCACCAAGCCAAGGTGGACACGGCGCATTTTTATGCCGAACATATGTTGACGCTGGCCCCAGGCCTTGCTCAGAGCATACTCATGGGCGGCGCGAGTGTGAATGCCCTGAGCGCCGAGAGCTTCTAGCGCTCACTCGTTCAAGCGTAATGACAGATGTAGTGAAAGGCATCCTTGACCTCGATGTCAAAGCTTGAGTTTTCAGGAATGTGAAAACTCACCCCCTGCGTGGCCGATGACCACTGCTCTTCACCCTTGAGGCGGTAATTGCAAGAACCCGCCACGCACTCCATGATCTCAGGCGCCGCGGTGTTGAAGGTGAGGCTTGAGGGCAGCACCACGCCAGCACTTTTTTGACTGCCGTCAGAGGCGGTGAAAGAGTGCGAGATGCAGCGGCCATCAAAATACACATTGGCCTTGGGGTTCAAGTTCACGTTGGTGAAAGAGGGGGGGGTGCTCATGGCGGTTCAGTTCTTGGAGTTCAGGAAGGTGGACGGCTCAATGACCTAAGGGGCATCAAGATGGAAGTCAGGCTCAGGCTTTTGATTTGGGCTTGGGCTTGGGCTTGGTATTTACAGTGTTTTTCAAAGCCGGCTTTGCGGTGACTCGGGTGGATTTTTTCGCTGCACTCGAGCGGGCCGCTTTCAAGTTGCCAGCAATGCGCATGCGCAGGGCATTGAGCTTGATGAATCCCCCAGCATCGGCTTGATTGTAGGCGCCGCCGTCGTCATCAAAGGTGGAGATGCGGGTGTCAAACAAGCTGTCGGTATGGCTCTCACGGCCCACACACATGATGGTGCCTTTGTAGAGCTTCAAGCGCACGAGCCCGTTGGCGGTGGCTTGCGAGGCATTGATCAAGCCTTGGAGGAGTTCGCGCTCGGGGCTGAACCAGTAGCCGTTGTAAACGAGCCGGGCGTAGCGTGGCATCAAGTCCTCTTTGAGGGCCAAGACTTCGCGGTCCAAGGTGATGGACTCAATGGCACGGTGGGCGCTGAGCAAAATCGTGCCCCCCGGGGTTTCATAGCAGCCACGGCTTTTCATGCCCACGTAGCGGTTCTCGACCTTGTCCAAGCGACCAATGCCGTGCTTGCCGCCAACGCTGTTGAGGTGGGTGAGCACCGTGGCTGGACTCATCTTCACACCATCAATGGCCACGACATCGCCGCGGGCAAATTCAAGTTCGAGGATTTGGGGTCTGTTCGGGGCTTTCTCGGGACTGCGGGTGAGGCGCCACATGCTCTCTTCGGGGGCGAAATTGGGGTCCTCCAAAATTCCACCTTCGTAGCTGATGTGCAACAAATTGGCGTCCATGGAGTAAGGCGCGCCGCCTTTTCTTTTCTTGAAATCCACTGGAATGCCGTGTCGGTCGGCGTAGGCCAGCAATTTTTCACGCGAGAGCAAATCCCACTCTCGCCAAGGGGCGATCACTTTGACGTTGGGCATCAAGGCATAGGCTCCAAGCTCAAAACGCACCTGGTCGTTGCCCTTGCCCGTGGCGCCGTGGCTGATGGCGTCGGCATGGGTTTTTTGCGCAATTTCCACCAGTCTTTTGGCAATCAAGGGCCGGGCAATGGAGGTGCCCAGCAAATACTCACCTTCGTACAAGGCGTTGGCCCTGAACATGGGAAAGACAAAATCTCGCACGAACTCTTCGCGCAAATCTTCAATGAAGATGTTTTTGGGATCAATCCCCATTTTGATGGCCTTGGCCCGGGCCGGTTCAATCTCTTCACCTTGACCGATATCGGCGGTGAAGGTGACCACCTCACAGTGATAGGCGTCTTGCAACCACTTCAAAATGATGGAGGTATCAAGCCCTCCCGAATAGGCCAAGACGACGCGTTTGGGGCCTGGATCGGAGGCGGTTTTTGGGGCGGCAATTTTAGTCATTTGAGAGCGGTGTGGGATGAAACATAAGGACACGAATGGAGCCCAAACGCACACCTGCGGTGTGAGTCTACTTGGCCCCATGAAGCTAGAGATTTTAACGGATTGTGCATCGAGCGTTGTCGCTCGTGGGTTGGGCTGCTTGAAGTCCATCGCGGACCCATCTGGGGTCAGATCGACCCAGGGGGTTCGCTAAAGGCCCGTGGAGTTCGTCGCAGCCCCGTTGGGTCCGCTTTTTGGTGCAAATCGCCTTGGCACAGGCTCTTTGTTGGGTTTGCTTTCAGCGGTTGAGCGGCACGGGAGAGCTCAGTGCGCCAGGTGGGGTCGGGTAGGCTTGGGGTGCCGAGTTGGGAGGAGGCGTCATGTTGGAGCCTGGGGGTGGGGGGGATGCAGGTGGAGCGCCATTTCCGTAGGGACTGGGTGTGGCGGGATAGACCATGGGAAGATTGGCCGAATAGGACTGTGGTGGGGCAATGGGGGTGATTTGAAGTTGAACCACGGGGCCAGGGTTGGTGGGCATGATGGCGGAGTACTGTTTACCGGCAAATTCATAGACCACGCTGTAGCCAGTGATGCGATTTTCATAAACCATTTGTTGAGTGCAACGCTCCACATTGCGCACCTGCGGGTTGGGGTTGCCTTCAATTTTGTCGCCCAGAATGGCGCCTCCAAAAATTCCGAGTAGGGTGGCCGCCGCGCGACCGTCACCACGTCCCACCGAGTTGCCAAGGGCGCCTCCAGCGATCGCACCCATGGCAGCGCCAGCGCCTGACTTCTCACCATTGGCCACGACTTGCTCCTCACTGCAAACTCGCTTGGGCACCGAGAACTGTTGCACGACCGGGGTCGAAGACAAGACGCGGGCGCTGTCTTGGGCTTGCACCGTGAGCGCCGAGAGAGCCGAGAGCGCCAAGACAACAAAGCCCAGTCGGGTGACGTGTGGCTTAAAGTGCGCTTTGAAGTGCGCTTTGAAGTGCGNTTTGAAGTGCGTTTTGAATTGGGCTATTGAGAGCGTTTTTGCAGAGGTCATGAGGCGGACTCCAATTTTCTCGAATCTGGTGAAGTGATTTTAGGGTCATGCGTGCGAAGATCAAGTTGGGAATGGGTAAAACTTTGTGAAAGCGCAACCCAAAGCTTTAAAAACCAGTCTTCAATACAGGGCTCACTAGGGTTCGAGCACAACACAGTTTTTCCAAGAGGTGAATTCAGCCCAAACCCCAGTGGGTCCTCACTCAATAACGTTTGACCAGGCCTCGGGGTTGACGCCCAGGGTGAGCTGCCCATGGGGAAATTCAATCACCGGGCGCTTGATCAGGGACGGGTGCTGGGCCATGGCGTTGATGGCCGAGCTGGCGTTGAGGATGAGAGTTTTTTCCTCCTCTCTCAAAAGCCGCCAAGTGGTGCCTTTGCGGTTGAGGACACTCTCCCAACCAAAATGCTTGACCCAGGCCTTCAGACGCGGCAGCGGCACACCCGCTTTTTTGAAGTCATGAAACGCATACGCCAATGCATGCTCTTGCAGCCAATCTCTGGCTTTTTTAACCGACTGACAATTGGCAATGCCGTAGACGATGATGCGGGCGGGTTTTTCCATAGGAACTCCTCAAGGTGTCATGGCCAGTCGCAATAAGAGCGACTACGAGCCCAAGTCGCTGGCAAGGCTTAGCAAGGACTTGTCGTTTCTAAGCATCGATTTTGCCACCTTGTGGGTCGGAGTGTAGGGGATGGAAGCCACAAAGACAACGTAGCGAGGGACCTTGGTGGACGCCAAGCGCTCACGGCACCACTGCGCCACGTCTTGGGGGCTCAACAGCTCGTTGGATTTGGCCACGACCACGGCCATGATGTCGTCCTCACCGAGTTCTGCTGGCACGGCAATTACCGCCACATCGGCCACATTCGGGTGGCTTGCAATCACCCGATCAAGTTCGGCGCCAGAGATGTTCTCGCCGCGTCGACGGATGATGTCATTTTTTCTGGAGACAAAGGTGTAGTAGCCGTCTTCGTCCATGCTCACCAAATCACCAGTTTTGAACCAGCCTTGAACGAATTGTTTTTGCGTTTGTTCAGGATCTCGAAAATAGCCTTGCATGATGATGGGAGTCTTGACCCAGAGTTCACCCACTTGATGGGGTCCGAGTTCTTGGCCCATTTCGTCCACCACTTTGCAAGCGGCCCATTCACGCCTGGGATCGGGGTGCTTGCCCACTGGTCCCATGGTTCCGGGTTTTTGCAGGCCCGTGAAGGGGCTGCAAGTGACACCCGGGATTTCAGTCATGCCGTAGCCGCTCACCAAATGCGGCATGTGAAACTCTTCTTGAAAGGTGGCCCAGGCGGTGTGGCGCACACCGTAAGCAGCCCGCAGACGGTGCTCGTTCACGTACTCTTGTCGGGGACGCTTTTTTAAGATTTGGCAAGCCGCATCGATCAAGTTGACGATGGTGGACTGACTCGCGTGCGCTTGCTGCCAAAAGGATGAGGCGGAAAACCGCGGCATGATGGCAATCGAGCCCCCCGCAGCCAAACCACCTGCGACGGAGTAGAACAAAGCATTCATGTGAAAAAAAGGCAGCACAATCATCAAGCGGTCGTTGGCTTGCAAATACATGCGCTCGACAAAGGCCTCGCCACCGAGCAAAAAACTGCGCTGGCTGTGCATCACACCTTTGGGAAAACCTGTGGTGCCCGAGGTGTAGATGATCAAGCAGGTGTCATCACCCTGGGTTTGCATCGTCAGCGCTTGAAGTTGATGGTGTGCGTGCTTGAAGGCTTCACTTCCCTCGTGCTTTAGATCGGCCACGAGGGCCTTGGCCAAGGTCGGTAAAGCCGCTGCTGGACTGGGTTGACTCTCAATCGACCAAGACATGGGCTTCATCGGGGACTGCATGGCTTGTCTGGCCTGCAAAAAGCTCGCGCTTGCGTGCTCGTCGACCAAGACCAAGTGCATTTGGGCGTGATCGAGGACGTAGCGGGTTTCTTCCACACCAAACTCAGGGTTGATGGGCACCATCACGGCTTGAATTCGAGCCAATGCAAAAAGCAGCACCACATGGGTTTGGTGGTTTCTGGCCATGATGCCCACTCGCGCTTTGGGAGTCACGCCTTGGCACAAGAGCCAAGTGCCCAGGTCCTCCACTTGTTGAGCAAATTGCTGCCAAGACATTTCTTGTTTGTCAAACCAGATAAAGGTTTGGTCCTTGAGCCGCTCGGCGCGACTCTGGAGCGCGTCATGGAGCGTGAAATTGTGGCTTGGGTATAGGCCCAAGACTTGCATGGGGAGCGCGAGGTGTGGGGCGGTGTTGGACATGCGCGACTTTGCTAGGTGTGTGATGAGGGAGGGTATTGGGGCGGCAGCAGCGGGGGGGGGTGGAGATGGAGTGGTCCGCAATAGCAGGGGGATAGGGATAGGGACAAGGCTAGGGCTAGGGCTAGGGAGGTGGAACAAGCCTCTTGATCAAGGCCTTAAACCTCAGAGCGTTAAAGACGCCAAGGCTATTCTAAAGTGCGTGTGAGCGCGAGACCATGCTTACTCTCCCTAGGTGCCCCCCACCTAAGCTGGTCATGGGTTGGTGCTGCTCCCATTGGGGTCGTTGCCTTTGACAACCCGCCCTACGCCCTAGGATCTCATCTTATACTTGAGCACTACCGAGCACTTCCAATCACTTCCAATCACTTCCAATCAATACCGAGATCCACCGCGCTCGAGCTGACCCATTTGGATGGCCTCTTGACTCAAAGAAGTCGCTCAACGCCTCATCGACCCGAAAAAGATGACCGACAACACATCACCCTCAGCCTCAGCCTCAGCCTCTCCTTGGCGTGTCTTCAAGGACCATTGTCTCAAGGGCCAACTCGCCTACCAAGTCACCCAAGCGGGGCAGGTGGTGTTTTACCCCCGTGTTTGTGCGCCCCAAACTGGCGACGACTTGCATTGGAGGGTCTCCAAAGGGCTTGGGACGGTGTATTCCTGCACCGAAGTGATGGGCAAAGACCGAGAGCCCTACAACGTCTCCTTGATCGATGTGGACGAAGGCTTTCGCATGATGAGTCGAGTCGACGGCTTGGCGGCCAAGGACGTGAGCATTGGCCTGAGAGTGCAGCTCAAGATGGACATGACCCACCCTGAAGATCCTTTGCCGGTATTTGTGCCCCTCCAAGCTGGGCATCCTGGCCCGACAGGGGCAACACATGATTGATCCCCACGGCTTAAGCACGAGCCCTTTTGAGCGCGCCAGTGTGGCCGTGGTGGGGGCTGCTGAATCCGATTTGGGTCATTGCGCACCGGGCACGTCGCCTGTGGACTTGATGGCGCAAGCGAGCTTGCGCGCTTTGTCCGATGCGGGTTTGGGCCTCAAGGACGTGGATGCGGTTTTTTGTGCGACGAGTCAAATCCGCTTTGCCACCACTGCACTGTGCGAGTATTTGGGTGTCCATCCCCGTACCCACGACGGCACCCAAATGGGAGGATCATCCTTCATGACCCACATGGCACAAGCCTGTGCAGCGCTCGAGCGTGGGCAGTGCGAGGTCGCTTTGATCGCTTATGGCAGCACCCAGCGATCGGTGAGTCGAGCGGCCGCGAGTCCGCGGGAATTCAACCCTTATGAGACCCCATACCAGCCGGTCTTGCCGATCTCCGCCTATGCCATGGCAGCCGCCAGGCACATGCATGAATTTGGCACCACCCGAACGCATTTGGCCAGTGTCGCCGTGGCGGCGAGGCAATGGGCGCTCATGAACCCGGTGGCTTGGGAGAAAGAGCCCTTGACCTTGGAGCAAGCGCTCGCTTCGCGGATGGTGAGCTCACCCTTGACCTTGCGCGACTGTTGCTTGGTCACCGATGGCGGCGGAGCTTTGATTCTCACCCGAGCTGATCGCGCCCGTCACCTTCAAAAAGCACCGGTCTACGTCTTGGGTTTTGCCCAAGAGCTCTCGCATTTGTCGATCTCGAACATGCCGGACCTCACCACCACAGGGGCGAAGATCACGGGCCTTGCGGCCATGAAGATGGCCGGTGTCACACCGGGCTCGTTTGATTTGGCCATGCTCTACGATGCTTTTACCATCAGCACAATTTTGTTTTTGGAGGACCTTGGTTTTTGTCAAAAAGGCGAAGGCGGGCCCTTTGTGGCCAGTGGCGCGATTGCGCCAGGGGGCTCGTTGGCGGTCAATACCAATGGCGGGGGCTTGTCGTACTGCCACCCCGGTATGTATGGACTGCTGCTGCTGATCGAGGCGGTGAGACAGATTCGCGGCGAGTGTGGCGTGCGTCAAGTCCCAGGCTGTGAGCTTGCAGTGGCCCACGGCAATGGGGGGGTGCTCTCCACCCAGGCCACCGTTGTGCTGGGGGCTGTTCATGACTGAGAGCGCTTGGGGCCAAGCGGTCTTTGCTCAAGATCGGAATCCTCCACAATCATCCCCTTTAATGACTCTTATTTCACCTTCACCATGACCCTCCAAGACTGGCTCAGCCACATCGAAAATTTACACCCGGTGAGCATTGACATGGGGCTCGAGCGCGTCAAGTCAGTGGCTCAAAACTTGGGGTTGTCGTTTTCGGTGCCGGTGATCACGGTGGCTGGCACCAACGGCAAAGGGTCGACTTGTGCACTGCTCGAAGCCATCTTGTCACAAGCGGGCTACAAAGTGGGGCTTTACACCTCGCCCCATTTGGTGAATTTTCAGGAACGCTGCCGCATTCAAGAGAATTCGGTGAGTGAGGACTTGCTTACTCAAGCCTTTGAGGAAGTTGAGCGTCATCTCGGGAGCGCCACGCTCACCTATTTCGAATTCAGCACCTTGGCCATTTTGTGGGTTTTTTCGCAGTCGAACTTGGATGTGATCGTGCTGGAGGTGGGGCTGGGGGGGAGGCTGGATGCGGTCAATGTGGTGGATGCGGACTGCGCCGTGATCACGAGCGTGGACTTGGACCACATGGACTACCTGGGGCCGGATCGCGAGAGCATTGGTTTGGAGAAAGCCGGCATCATGCGAGCGAATCGACCGGTGGTGATCAGTGACCCCATGCCGCCCCAAAGTGTCCTCCAGCACGCCAAAGAGACCGGCGCCGATGTCTGGCAATTGGGCAAAGACTTTAATTTTTCGGGGGATGCGCAGCAATGGGCATGGCGCGGCAGAGGCAGTGCCTACAGCGGGTTGGCCTATCCTGCCCTTCGAGGCGCCAATCAGCTGCTCAATGCGAGCGGCGCGCTTGCTGCATTGACCAGTTTGCGTGGCGTCATCCCAATTACCGCGCAAGCGGTTCGAAACGGCTTGGCCATGGTCGAGTTGCCCGGGCGTTTTCAGATTTTTCCCGGTCAACCTCAGTTGATTTTGGATGTGGCCCACAACCCCCATGCGGTGGCAGCGCTCACCGAAAACTTGGATGCGATGGGATTTTTCCCAAGAACCCATGCGGTGTTGGGCGCCATGGCGGACAAGGACATTGAGGCCATCATGAAGCGCATTGGGGTGTTGGTCGACGATTGGTATTTTTGTGATTTGCCCACCCCACGAGCCGCCAGTGCCCAAAGCTTGCAGCAGATTTGGCTCAAAACACCGCTGGCCTCCCAACAAAAAGCACAATTGTTTACCGACCCTGGTTTGGCACTCGATGGCGCCTTGGCCCAGTCCAGCCCCACTGATAGAATCGTCGTGTTTGGGTCCTTTTATACGGTGGGCGCGATTTTGGCCAGGGGCATCCCTAGGCGAGACGCACCCCATTTGAACGCTTAAGGGTATGGCTTTCTTTAAATTCAGCTTCCCTGGTCAAAAAGACCAAGATCATTCGGATTCGGCCGCTCAAAGCATGGAATCTTTGAGAAAACGCGTCAAACACCGCTTGATGGGTTCGGCAGTCTTGGTGATCTTGGCAGTCATCGGGTTTCCCATGGTGTTTGATTCTCAGCCCAGGCCATTGCCTTTGGACATGGCCATCGACATCCCTGACAAAGCCAAAGTCTCTCCGAGCATGGCACCGCAGAACTTGAGGTCTCAGTCGTCTCATCAGCCTGGAACGAGCAAAGCCATGAACGCAGCCATGCCGCCAGACCAGGCAGCACCTGACGCCATGGAGTCCAATGACCCACAAAAAGGTCAGCCCCCGGGACAGGCCCCTACGCCTCCTTCTGCTCTTGCTCCTGCTCCTGCTTCTGCTTCTGCTTCTGCTTCTGCTTCTGCTTCTGCTTCTGCTTCTGCTTCTGCTTCTGCTTCTGC
>TBL_comb47_HYPODRAFT_10003912_pt1 | contig 17379 bp, 13 predicted proteins | sample TroBogypolimnion_40_FD_10682 | JGI IMG/M metagenome (IMG submission 10682)
ACGCCGCGGAAATCGCCAACGCCGCCGAATCGCTCAAGAAACTCGACAAAAACCACGACGGCAAAATCACCCCGGATGAGGTCCAGCCCGCCCCGCGCGGCGAACGCAGGGCCGGCGTCCCGTCCGCCGCCCCATCCACCGCCGCCAGCGACGCGATGGTCGCGCGCCTCATGCAATTCGACAAGAATGGCGACGGCAAGCTCTCCAAGGACGAATTGCCCGAGCGCCTGCAGGCAATGTTCGACAAAGCCGACCTCGACAAGGATGGCTTCCTCAGCAAGGACGAAATCGCCAAACTCGCCGCGTCCCAGGCCGCCGCTACACCCGCGCCAGCCCGCCCCACCGGCCGCAACACCCGTGAAGAAGACGACGACGACGATTGACCCGCTCACGACGCCGCCGCCGCATCCGACCTAACAATCATGGCGGAAGCTGCCAGGTGTCCGCTACCGTCCTGCCGACCCCTCCCCCGATGTCCTGCCGCTCCCGCTTGTTTCAAATGAAATCACTGCCTTTTGCCGTCCTCGGCTTGATGTGCTGCGTGCCGGGGCCGGCAACGGCCGCCGCTGCCAATGACCGTGTGCATCTGTTCCATCACGAAAACGTTCTCGGCACCTCGCTCGAGTTGAAAGTCGTTACAGCTTCCCCCGGCGAGGCGGCGCGTGCCGAAGCCGCCACGCTGGCCGAAATCGACCGCCTGGCGCTCATCCTGAGCACCTACGAGGCATCTAGCGAAATGAGCCGGTGGCTGCGGACGACCGCCACGCCTATCAAAATTTCGGCGGAACTCTACGAAGTGCTCGGTTTGTTCGACCTGTGGCGAACGCGCAGCGATGGCGCCCTCGATGCCGCCGCCGAAAACGTCTGCCAGTTGTGGAAAGCCGCCGCCCCTCAAGACCGCTTGCCCTCCCCCACCGCCATCGCGGCCGCCGTCGCCGCCGTCAAACAACAACATTGGTCGCTGGACCCAGCCGCGCACACCGCCACCCATCTAACCGACGTGCCGCTGGTGTTCAACTCGTTCGCCAAGAGTTATATCATCAGCCATGCCTGTGATGCCGCGATGGCCGCCGCCAAGGTGGATGCCATTGTGCTCAACATCGGCGGCGACCTGGTGGTGCGCGGCGACCTAACCGAAACAGTGAGTATCGCCGATCCCAAGGCCGACGCCGAAAACGATCCGCCCGTCACCAGCGTGCGGGTGCGCGAGCGCGCGGTGGCCACCAGTGGCAACTACCGCCGCGGCGTGACCATCTGCGGCAGGTGGTTTTCGCACATTGTCGATCCGCGCAGCGGCCAACCCGTCGATCATGTCCTCAGCGCCACGGTCATCGCACCCAGCGCCACGGATGCCGGCGCGCTGGCCACCGCTTGCTGCGTGCTGCAACCCGAACAGAGCCTGCGCCTGGTCGCGTCGCGACCCGACGCACAATGCCTGTTGCTCACCCAGGACGGCCGACGCCTCGTCAGCAAGGGTTGGGGATTGTTAGAAAGCCCGGCCGCTGCCGACGACTCCCGCGGCCTGCTCGCCGCCCGCCAGCCGGCACTTTTGATAGACACGTCAGCGGCGCCTCCCGCCGCCGGCCCGCCTAACAACGCCAAGCCGCAGTGGGACGAGGCGTCCGAGTTGGTGGTGAACCTGGAACTGAGCCGCATCGAGGGGCGCCGCAGCTCGCGGCCGTTTGTAGCGGTGTGGATTGAAGACGCCGACAAGTATCCGGTGCGCACCTTGGCGCTGTGGTTCACCGGCACGCGCTGGCTCGCCGACCTCAAGGGCTGGAATCACGCCGAGCAATTGCGCGCGCTGGCGGAGGCCACCGACCTAACCCATTCGGTGTCCAGCGCCACCCGCCCGCCCGGCAAGTATGCCCTCAAGTGGGACGGCAAGGACAACTCCGGCAAGCTCGTGAAGTCCGGCAAATACACCGTGAGCATCGAAGCCGTCCGCGAGCACGGGACCTATCAGATCATCCGCCAGGAGCTTGATTTCAACGGAACCCCGGCCAAGGTCGAACTGAAGGGCAATGCCGAGGTTTCCGCCGCGTCGCTCGATTACCACCGCAAAGGCGATGGACACTGAGACCCCGGAGCCCCCGCACGCCCATGTCCACGGCTATTGGCGCCGCCATGCCGCGTCGCTGTGCCGCTGGTTGCATATCTATCTGTCGATGGTCAGCTTCGCCATCGTGTTGTTCTTCGCCCTCACCGGACTCACCCTCAATCACGCCGAGTGGTTCACGGCCGGACATGCCACCGAGCGCCACTGCCAGGGCCATCTCGATCTAACATGGGTCAGGGCGCCCGACGCGGCCGTGGCCAAACTCGAGATCGTCGAGTTTCTGCGCCGGGCTCACGGCATCAGGGGCGCGCTCGGCGAGTTCCTCATCGAAGAGTCCCAGTGCACCGTTTCGTTCAAGGGACCGGGCTACGCCGCCGACACCTTCATCGATCGCGCCACGGGCAACTACGATCTAACTGAAAGTCGGCTCGGCCTCGTGGCCGTCCTCAACGACCTCCACAAGGGCCGCGACAGCGGTCACGCCTGGTCGCTGCTCATCGATGTCTCCGCCGTCCTGATGACCGCCGTCTCACTCACCGGGCTGGTGCTGATGTTCTTCTTCCGCCGCCGCCGCGTCGCCGGCGTGGCCGCCGCCATCGTCGGCGCGCTATTGTGCTATCTCATCTATCTGTTGCTTGTGCCGTAAGCCAAGAGGGGCACGGGCGGCCCGCCCGTGTCTTCATCCCAAGTGGGGGCACAGGCGGCTATGGCCTTCGTACCCTGGGCGAAGAAGGCCCGCCCGTGATCCAAATCCCCGGCACACCGCAAGCCCGAATTGAATCATATCAATGACTCATCACTGCCATTTTCCCGGTGAAGGTTGTCACGCTCATCGGCGGCAAGGTGGCGACGAATCGATGGGGCTGCGCGGCCGGCGGCGGAATGCTCGCCAGATCCAACTCCCTGGTGGTGGCATATCCTTCGACCCCGCCGATGTCCCGCGTGCCGAAATCATAGGTGGTGGCGATCGCCTGCGGGCCGGGATTCACCGCGACGATGACAAAGCCCTCGCCCCTGGGACCGATGAACGCGGTGTTGGCAAAGCCCGGGCTGTTGTCGATCCGCATGAGTCTCCATCCCGGCCGTACGTAGCGACAATAATTTGCCATTGCCCAGAAGCGCTTGGGAACCACCAGCGAGCCGGCCTGCGGTCCATCGCCATCGGCGGGCGAAAGGATGCCCAGACTCCCTTGTTGAAGAGTTGCCGTATAGATGGCGAAGCAGTAGATCCATGCGCAGGCGTGCGCTTCGGCCAGGTCGCGATGCAGATATCCAGCGGTCTGCAGGGCGGCGATCATCCCCGGGTCATCGGGCTCGTTCTTATGCATCAGTGACATCTCGCTCATCCATACCGGCAGGCCGCTCTTGGCGGACGCCCCGGCGAACAGGAGCCGGGCCTTGTCATCGGGCGCGCCGTAGGAATGGCTGGCCATGATATGCAGATAGCGGCTCGCGTCGGGCTGTGCCAGGGTCGCCTGGAGATGCTCCCACGCTCCCGACCATGCCGTCCCTTCTGTGAGCATGAACTTCGGATCCAATCCTCGCGCGCGCACCGCCGGCGCGAGGATCTTGAGAAACTCACGCAACTCTTCGCCCGTCCATTTGCAAGATGCCCATATCGCCGCCACCCCGGGTTCGTTTTGCAAACTCAGCACGTCGATATCCACATGCAGAACCTTGTGATAGTAATCCAGAAAGCTGGCTAGATAAGCGGCGTAGTCCCGGTAGTGCTCGCGCAACAGGACGCCGCCACCAGCCGCCTTGCCGGTGTCCTTCCATTGCGGCGGTGGCGTGAACGGCACCGCATAGAGGATCGGCTTGGCCCGGCCCAACACCGGCTGGATCGCCTTCCATACCTTCTGGGTGTGCTCGTCCGCCGCCCAGTCATAGTCTGCCAGATCGGGATTGGCAACGGGCGTGGCATCCTTCGGCGACGGGCGGGCGTCGGGTGAGATGGTTAGGCGCACGATGTCAAGGTGCAGACCGGTTGGGCCGTAAAGCAAATCATAAGCACGCTCGCGTTCCCCGGCCCGCCTGATGGCATCGAGGTTCCGGAGTGTGTTCTGATTGAAACCCACCCCGAACCCGACCATTGTCTGGAATAGCGCTTCAGGATGAACCCGACACACCGGCATGCCGGTCTGGGGCGGAGTCTGGGCGCGCACGGCAAACGGCAGCGCAACCAGGACGAGAGACAACAGATGACGGCGCATGGTGGTCCGCCGTCACAGGGTCCAGCCGTTGCGGAACTGGGGCGAGAGGAATTTGTTGGCCTCCTCGCTGTTGGTGAAGCGCATGGCCTTTTCGTCGTACACAAGCTTCTGGCCGCTCATGCGGATGGCGACGATGCCTAACAACCCGACCTCGGACAGGCGCGCGCCGTAGTCGAAGGGCGAGCTGGCCTGGCGGCCCTCGCGGATGGCATCGAGCCAATCGCGGTAGTGGCCGGCCTTGACGCGCGGCAGGGATTTATCGGGGCGTTTGTAGGCTTGCATGGCCGCCTCGGGGATCAGGCGCACTTCGCCCGCGCCGTGCGAGCCGTGCATGATTTTGCCCTTGTCGCCGATGACCACCGCGCCGGTGCCGACGACATTCTTGCCTTCCGGCAACTCGTCGGGGCGCGGGATCGTGCGTTTGCCGTCGAACCAAATCATTTTCACCGGGCCGCGCTTGCCCTTGGCCGGGAATTCATAGGTGATTTTGGTGCCGACCGGATAGCTATCAGAATCCTTGTCGGGATCATAGCCGTCGGTCTCGGCCAGGATCGAGGTGGGCATGTCGAGGTCCAGCGCCCAGAACGACGGATCGACCACATGGCAGACCCAGTCGCCGATGCAACCGCCGCCGAACTGCGACCAGCCGCGCCAGTTGAAGGGCAGATAGGCGGGGTTATACGGCCGTTCCTTGGTGGGCCCAAGCCACAGGTCCCAGGCGAGTTCCTTGGGGACGTCGGGATGTTCGCCGCGAACCTTGGCGATGTTGCCGATCTGACAGTACACGTCCTTGAACGCGTCGCAGCCGCAATGGATTTCGGAGACGTTGCCAATCGCCCCGTCCTCGATCCATTCGCGAAACAGCCGGATGGTTTCCGTCGAGTGGCCCTGGTTGCCCATCTGGGTGATGAGCTTGCGTTCGTTAGCCTCCTTGCGCATGGCACGCGCCTCGGCCACCGTGTGGGCCAGCGGCTTCTCACAGAAAACGTGTTTGCCGTGTTTCATCACCGTCATCGCCGCCACCGCATGGGTGTGATCCGGAGTGCCAACGAGCACCGCGTCGATCTTGTCGCCCATTTCCTCAAGCATCACGCGGAAGTCCTTGTAGCGTTTGGCCTGCGGGTATTTGTTAAACATTTCCGCGGCGCGGCGCTCGTCCACGTCGCACAGCGCGACAACGTTCTCGCCTGCCATGTTGTTCAAATCCGAGCCGGCCTGGCCGCCGCAGCCGATGGCCGCGAGATTGATCTTGCGACTCGGCGGCGTGGTCACGCCATCACCCAGCACGCAGCGCGGAATGAATTGGAAGCCGAAGGCGGCGGCGGCAGTGGTCTTGATGAAGTCCTGGCGTTTCATGGGATCGGTGGTGCGCGGGGTTGTTGGCGCCCGGCCAATCTGCGCAATTGCGCGCCGGAGTCAACGCAAATCCCCATCTGCAAGCCCTGTGGCGGCGGTCTGTGAGGACTTTTCCCCTGCGGGAAATGTCGCTGCGAATGCTGACGCGCAGCACATCGGCTACGGCGCTCACAGAGCGCCGCCACAGCGCAGCTCATTGGCTACGGCCACTCCTCGGCGGTGCTTGGCGTCGGGGTCGCGCGGATCCGATAGAATCCGCACGGAGCATCCGCCGGCAACTCGAACCCGGCCGACCACAGGGTGTTGGTCTCGACGACGGACTCTGACAACTCCTGCCAGGTGCCGCTGCCGAGGTTGGCACTGATTTCCAGCGCGTAGCTCAACCCCGGCGTGTCCTTGCGCAACGCAAGACCCAGTTGGCCCGAATCCTGCGAGATGCCCAGCACCGGAGTGACAAATCCATACTGCTCTAACATCGTGTAGATCCCCCCGGAGCGGTCACCGTACACGGCCTGAATGCCGGTGAGCGCCTTCATCGCCCCGCGGTAGGTCTGCAAGTCGCCGTTCAACGCGGCACCACGCGCGGCGTAGTAAAAATGATTGTTAGCAAAATCGCCGCGCGCGACATCAAGCACCTCCAGCGCGCCGAAGCCCGCGTTGCCCAGCAGTTGGTCGAGAATCAGTTGGGCCTGATAGGCAAACCAACTCCGCGGTTGATTCATCAGCGCATAGACCGCCTCATAAAGGACGGTCTGGCGATCCCCCGCAGCGATGCGCGCCTGCCAGTCGGAGGCTTGTGCCTGGGCGGTGTTGCGGTCATTGGGGCCGGCCGGCGTCCGGTTGGCTAGAATCCAGGTGAGGGCGGCGGTCTTGATGTTGTCCGGCGCGACGACATGGCCTCCGGTGAAACTCCAGTCATTGACCACCGCGCCGCAGGAGGTGAGGAAATTCCTGTCGCCAGACAGATAATAGTTCGCACCCGTGTCTGTGTTGCCGGCGGCGCGCGCGACCAGCAGGTTGTATTGCACCCGGTCGGTTGTCGGATAGACAAAATCGGTGTGCCCCATCCAGCCGCCCATCGGAAAGATNCCCGCCACCTGTTGTGGCCGGTAGCGGCTGAACGCATAGGAGACCCACCCGCCGCCGGACATGCCCGAAGCCATTTCCGCCGTCGGGTCAAACACCAGCCGTTGGCGGATGTCGCGCGTCACGGCGTACACCTCGCGCAAGACCACATCCCAGGGCACGAGGTTCTTGGACCCGGTGACGCCAACCACGATGATTTGGAGGTTGGCACACACGCTTTTGAAATCCGCCACCATGCCACCGCCGCTGGGGTTGAAGGTGTAGAGAATGGGCAGCGGAGTTCCAGTGGCCGAATAGTTGCTCGGCAGATAGATATCATAACTGATCGCGGGACTCTCGATGCACGCAACCGTGCCGCGCTGACCTGGCCCAAGCGGAATCGGCGGAATCGCGTCGTCGCTGGCAATCGCCGCCACCACCTGTTGGGCTGCGCCCACCGTGGCGTTGAGCGCCGAGCTGACGGCCACTTGCGAATTGCCCGGGGTGGCGGCCAGCCCGCTCGGCGCCAGCGACACGGTCGCCGGCACGGCATCCACCAACTGGATGCCGCTGATGACAAGCGAGCCGTCGCATGCATGAAACGTGATCTTGCCGCTCGCGTCGGCCAGCGGGCCGGGGAATCTCACGTAGTTCACGACGCCAGCCGGGGTGGCCGTGCCAGCTTCGTTGACCGGGTTGGAGGCCGCCACCGATGGCCAATTGTCTAACATGACCATGGTGTTCCAGTGGCTGCTGCCTGCGGGGCCGCTCGGCGGCGAGGTCGCCACGACCCCATCCGGCGAATCGACGTCGGGGGTGATCATTGCCGCCACCGCGACCGGACCCGCGCCAAGCCACCCGGCTGCCGCGATGGCCAGGGCGCGCGCGATGGGATGGCCGGCAGGTCGCGGATGCTTGATCCTGTTCATGATCTCACCGCCTCCAGAACGGCATGACGCTCATCGAACACGCGTTCCACGCGAGGCAAACGCAGCCTAGCGCTTTTCCGCGGTGCGTTCAAGTGGAAATTTCCGACAGGCCGGCGCAGCAGCGGATTTGCCGGCCACACCAGGCCCCATCGAGTGATCGAATGTAGCAGTGGTCTGTGACCGTCGTCTTGTAGCGGCGGTCTGTGACCGTCGTCTTGTAGCGGCGGTCTGTGACCGTCGCTGGCGAAAGCTAAACCGCATCTCTTTCGCTGCGGCGCTCACAGAGCGCCGCTACAACGCATCTCTTTCGCTGCGGCGCTCACAGAGCGCCGCTACAACGCATCTCTTTCGCTGCGGCGCTCACAGAGCGCCGCTACAACGCATCTCTTTCGCTGCGGCGTTCACAGAGCGCCGCTCACAACGCTCCATGCGGGATGGTAATGACCAAGCTTCGGGAGTTTCGTCAACCGGCCTTTGCTTGGCCTACCCGCGATTGGCCGTGGTGCCAGGCCATGACCAGCGCGGCGACGGCCACCACGGCCAGCCCGACGGTGAGCAGCGGGCGCACGGAGATCCAGGCCACGGCGATGACGATGAGGGTCACGACGAAGGCCAGCAGCATCGCGGCGAGGCCGACGCCGGCCCCGACGATGCTTCCTAACAGAGGTATGACATCCGCGAAGACCCTGATGGGACTGATGATCAAGCCCAGTCCGACGGCCATCAACACGAAGCCCAGCAACCGCAATCCCCAGGTGAGCATGGCGTTCTCGCTTGCCGCATGTTTGAACATGATATCTGCGCTCACGCTGCCGGACTCCACCCGCTCGATGGCGGCGCCGGCATGCGGTTGAAAGGGTTCCAGGGTGTCGCCGCTCTGGCGGGCCATGATGCTCCATACCGCCGGCGTGAGAATCTTGAAAGTGACCCGCTGGTCGCCCAACGCCGGCACCCCCGGATCATTGCCGGCGTAGAACGCCCCGGCGGCGAGTTTCAGCTTGCCCCGGAGGTCGGCCGCGGTCTTGGCCAGATCCGCCTCGGTCGCCGCCAGCGGCGCATCGCCCTGCATCTTGCCGATCACGTCGGGCGGCAGCTTGAAGGCGCCCAATCTAACATTCGAGGCGACGACGCTGAGTGGCGGTGCGAGCATTGCGGTGGGGTTTTGGTGGCCCTCGGGGTGTTTGAAAGCGGAGGAGTTGATCAACTTGTCGGACCACGTCGGCGTGTACTTGTAGGTCGTCTCGGTGTCACTGCCGCCGCCGAGCTTCTTGTGGGTTTCGGACGATTTGTCCTCTTTCCACTGATACATTTCCAGGGTCCGCGTGAGGCGGATCCCTGTGGCCGCCACCGCGAACAGCGGATCTTGCAGAAGCTCTGCGCTGGTCGCTTGGCCGCTTAAATGCACCAGCTTGCGGTCATTGGCGGGCGCCACGGCCGCCGCCTCGATCGAGACGACTGACGCCGCGCCTTCCTTGAGGCCTTTGGCGGCGGTCACCGCGTGGTTCTCATTCCAGAACAGCAGGATGATGGCAACCGGAATGAGGACAATCCCGAACAGGACGCCTTTGATTGATTCGAGGATATTGCCTCCCCACGATTGGGAAGTGATGTCGGTGAAGTCGTCGGACATGGGAATGGGGGGGTGAGCGGGCGCGAAATGCGGCCTGCGAGGCGCAATTGTTGCGGAACCCCATGCGTTTGGCAAGCACGGAGCGGGACTTGCCAAGTCCCGCGTGAAAGAAGTGCCGTGGAGGTGCCTACACGGCACTTGGCAAGTGCCGTTCCGCGCGTATGCTTGCCGCCATGCGCGTGATGGGTTTCCTCGGCATCCTGCTCCTGCCTTCCCTGCTACCAGCGGGAAGCGCCGGCAATCCGCTAGATNTCAGGTTGGTTTCCGAGCAGCGGAGCATTTGCGCGGGCGCATCGTTTTGCCTCGGGCTNCATCTGCGCCATCCGGCCGGCGCACACAGCTATTGGAAACATCCCGGAATTGTCGGGCTGGCAACCACGATCGCCTGGGATCTGCCGCCGGGGTTTGTTGCGGGCGACATCCAATGGCCAGCGCCCGAGGTGGTCAAGATGGCCGGCTACGACGCCCAAGGCTATCAGGGCGAAACGCTGTTGCTGATTCCGCTCACCGCGCCGGCGGATCTAACCGCCAATGCGGTCGCCCTCACCGCCAAAGTCTCCTGGATGTGCTGCGGCACCACCTGCAGCCCAGCCGCCGACGTCCCGTTTGCGGTGACCCTTCCGGTGACCGCCGCCGCGGAAACCGACCCGGCGACCCACGCCTTGTTTGAAAAATTCCGCGCGCAGGTGCCCCGGCCGGACCCGTCGTGGCACACCGAAGTCAAGCGCGAGCACGACTCGATCCTCCTCACCCTGCAAGCGCCCGCCAAATATCAGCCGCTGCCAACCGCCGACGCCATCCGCTTCTTCACCGCCGACGGCCAGGTGAACTCCAACCGGAAACAACAGGTCGAGGTCCTATCCGACGGCAGGATCCGCATCCAACTGGCCCTATCGGAATTCGCGCCGCCCCACCCCGCCACGCTCCCCGGCGTGCTGGCCCTCCCCGCCGCTTGGCAAACCCGCGGTCTGCCGATGTATCTCGAAATCAACCCCGCGTACTGACTCTGCTTCCTCTGCTTCCTTCAGTCCCAATTCTTCAAACCAAGAATTTTGAACAGGAGCACGCAAAGGACACGGCCAGTGATGGCAGACAACGCGTCCTGGCTGGCCGCCAATGAACCGACAGGCTGGAAGCCCGTCGGCCATGACAGGCAGGATGCCTATCCTCCAGCTTGGCGGAATTCAATGCGCGAGGGCTTTGAGGTCGGCTGCAAGTTGGGGGAGGTTGAAGCCGTCGAGGGATTTGCCGGAGTTGAGCATTTCGGGGGAGAGGATGGCCCAGGCTTCGTCGCAGTAGGTTGTGTAGAACTGAGTGGTCAATTGCTGGATGCGGCCCCAGGTGACACATTCGAGGTGGGATCGATAGGCGACGAGCGGGACGTAATGACCTTCGGTGGGCATGGGGCCGGGCACGACGCTCCACGGTTTGCCGGCGTTGAACTGGTCCATCGCGGAATCCGGGAAGCGGATGCCAATGCCCACCGCACCGAACAGATAGAGCGCCTCTAGCAAATGCTCGAGGTTGCCGGGTTCCAAGGCGACATAGGCGCCGATTTTATGGCGCGCGCCCGCGGCGTCGAGCAAGCCGGTTTTCCGGCGGTAGGAGAGGGCGTCGCGGGTGTTGGTGCCCTGGTCGGTGGGATTGTTGCCATCGGCGTCGAGCGGGGCGTTGGGGTCGTAGCCGGTCACCGCGCCGTAATCGGCGATGGCATTGGCACCGGTGAATTTCGCCGGAGAGCCGCCTTCCAATGTCCACAACATCGTTTCGTGATCGCCACCGGCGAAGACGCAGTCGCCCGCGCCGGCGTATCCGGGGGACACCGAGTTGTCAGGACCGTTGCCGAGCATCTGCCAGGCGTTGGCGCCGACGAGATTCTCATGGCCGAAGTGCTTTGGATGCGCGGGCAGCGCCGCGGCGCTGCGATACTGCGCGAAGAGGAGGTCGCGCTTGTCGTAGGTCGCTGGCTGTTTGCCAAGTTTGAGTTGGGTCGTCATGGTCTGTGGTTCCTTTCGTTGGTTGTTGTTGTGGTTTCACCCTGCGGATTGAGGCTGGGAGATGGAAACTGGCCTAACGCTAACGGAGGTGTCCGTGAGTTGGGGGGGGACAAAAGGTTCGACGTGCTGAGATGAGTGCTGAGGCCACAGGGGGCTCAACGGTCACGCCGCGTTTCTAGCGGCTAGATCGAAGGAAAGCAAGGGAAATCGGGGGGGGTGGTGTTGGGTCCATCGTAGGCGCATTCGTCAGAATGCGGGGGGATGAGTCCCGCTATCCCCTGTGCCGCCGCCTCCGACCCCAACGCGTTGTGACCAACGCGCCTACGGGGGAACGGCAGAGCGCTGCTCTCCCGTAGGCGCATTCGTCAGAATGCGGGGGGATGAGTCCCGCTATCCCCTGTGCCGCCGCCTCCGACCCCAACGCGTTGTGACCAACGCGCCTACGCGGTGCGGCGGAGCGGAAATTTCGGGATGGGCACGCATTGGCTTGCCAGGGTGGGAAGTGGGGCCTAGCCTGTGGCCGCCGTGCCGACACCTGCCCTACTAGCCCTTGAAGACGGACGCTGTTTCACAGGAACAGCCTTCGGAGCGAGCGGATCCACCACCGGTGAAATCTGCTTCAACACCTCCATGACCGGATATCAGGAGGTCATCACCGACCCCTCGTATCGCGGCCAAATCGTCGCCATGACCTACCCGCAAATCGGCAATTACGGTGTCAACCCCGAAGACGCCGAATCCGCCGCGCCGCACATCCGGGCCTTTGTCATCGGCGAATTGTGCGAGGTGCCGTCCAACTGGCGCTCCACCCAATCGCTCGCCGATTACTTGGCTGCGCACGGGATTTTGGGCATCGAGGGCATCGACACCCGCGCGCTGACCAAGCACCTGCGCTCGCTCGGGGCGATGCGCGCCTGCGTCACGACCGAACTCGACCGCGAGGCGGCGATTGCCGCGGCCCAAGCCTCGCCGTCGATGGCGGGCATGGACTACGTGCACGAGGTTTCCTCGCCGCTGGGATACCACTGGGAGGAGGAGAGCCGGCGCTGGCGGCTGCCCAACGCGTCCACCGGGGAAACCACCAACTACAGCGAATTGCCGCCGGTGCGCCACCGGATCATCGCGTACGATTTCGGCCTGAAATTCAACATCCTGCGCCGTCTCCGGCAGGCAGGCTTCGCGGTGGAGGTGGTCAATTCCCGCGCCACCGCCGCCGAGGTATTGGCGAAAAATCCCGACGGGGTGTTCCTTTCCAACGGTCCCGGCGATCCCGCGGCACTCGGCTACATCCATGAGGAAATCCGCAACCTGCTCGGCAAGCTGCCCATTTTCGGCATCTGTCTGGGCAACCAAATCCTCGCCCACGCGTTCGGCGGCAACACGTTCAAGCTCAAGTTCGGTCATCGCGGCGGCAACCAACCGGTCAAGGACCTGCGCAGCGGCAAGGTCGCCATCACCGCGCAAAACCACGGCTTTGCCGTCGATCCGGACTCGCTGCCACCGGAGATCGAAGTCACTCACATCAACCTCAACGACGGCACGGTCGAGGGCATGCGCCACCGCGAGCTGCCGGTCTTCAGTGTCCAATATCACCCGGAGGCCGCCCCGGGTCCGCATGACGCGTCGTACTTTTTCAAAGAGTTCGCCGAGCTAATTCAAACGCACAAGCTCTAAGCACGACGCGGGCATGAGACACAAGACAACAAGACACACGACGCAAGAGAAGATAAACAGGCCTAGCGGCGTGTCCTACTCGTTTCTTTGTGTTGGGTTCCCGGAACTCGAAGTCACCTCACATCCGCTGCAACTTGGCGGCGGGCAGGATGCCAGCGCCACCGTGGTCCGGGCATCCTGCCCGGATCCAAATGGGTTCATTCAATCCTCCAAAGTCCCCGTCGTGCATGCTCTTCTCTTTGGCTTGCGGCTTCAAGTCTTGCGTCTTTGTCTTCCGTTTCGAATTTAGAATTTGAGATTTAAAGTTTAACCATGAACACCATCATCGCAGGTCTCCAGTGGGGGGACGAAGGCAAGGGCAAAATCGTCGATTACCTAACACAATCGGCGGACGTTGTCATTCGCAGCCAGGGCGGCAACAACGCCGGCCACACGGTCATCACCCATGGCTCCAAGTACATCCTGCACCTGTTGCCCTCCGGCATTTTGTGGGATGACAAGGTCAATGTGATCGGCAACGGGGTGGTCATCGACCCGGTGGGACTGGTCGAGGAAATCGCGCGCATCGAGTCACAGGGCGTGACGGTCACGCCGGAAAAGCTACTCATTTCCGACCGCGCCCACATTGTCCTGCCGATCCACCGGGAGCTGGATGGCGCCCGCGAAGCCGCCCTCGGCCCGCACAAAATCGGCACCACCAAACGCGGCATCGGTCCCGCCTACGCCGACAAAATCAACCGCTGCGGCCTGCGCGTGGCGGATTTCAACGATTTGGCCTACGTCACCGAGCGCATCACCCGGCGCGTCGCCGAGGCCAACGAAATCCTCGCCCGCTATGATCTGCCCACGTTTGAGGCCGCGGCGATTTGCGCGGAGGTTTTCACCGCTTTCGAGCGCCTGCGGCCCCATGTCACCAACACCATCCCCGTGCTGCACGCGGCGTGGAAAGCAAAAAAATCCCTCCTGTTTGAAGGCGCCCAGGGCACGTTGCTGGATGTGGATTTCGGGACCTATCCGTTTGTCACCTCGTCTAACACAACCGCCGGCGGCGCTTGCACCGGCTCCGGATTGCCACCGATGGCCATCGAAAGCGTCATCGGCGTGTGCAAAGCCTACACCACGCGGGTCGGCTCGGGCCCCTTCCCCACCGCCGATGCCGGCCTATCCGACTACCTCCACGGGCTGGGCCGCGAATTCGGTGCCACCACCGGTCGCCCCCGCGGTTGCGGCTGGCTCGACACCGTGTTGCTGCGCTTCGCCTGCATGGTCAACGGGGTCACCGGCCTGGCCGTGACCAACCTCGATGGCCTTGATGCCTACGACACCCTGCAAATTTGCACCGGCTATCAGATCGACGGCCGCCTGCACACCCTGCCGCCCGCCGAGCGCGACGCCTGGGACCGCGCGGTTCCGGTTTACGAATCGTTGCCCGGATGGAAATGCGACACCACCGGCTGCACCCGCTATGCCGAGCTGCCGACCCAGGCGCAAGCGTATCTGGCCCGCCTCGCCGAACTTTGCGGCGCACCCATCGCCCTCGTCGGTGTCGGCCCGGACCGCGCCCAAACCCTCGCCGTCTAACAGGTCCGCGTTTCTCATCGCTTTTTCACCGCTTCGTCATTCATTCTTCACCCAGCCCGGCCATCCTCACTGCACCTCCACCCCCAATCACCGCAGTGAACGCCATCTTCCTACCCCAACCTAGCAAAACCCTCAGCGCCGTGACCAAATTCCCGACCATTCCACGCCACATCGCCGTCATCATGGACGGCAACGGGCGTTGGGCCAAGGAACGCGGGCTGCCACGCCGCGAAGGCCACCGCGCGGGTGCCGAGTCGGTGCGCGAAATCATGGAAGCGTGCAAAGAACTCGGCGTCGAGTACCTCACGCTGTTTGCTTTCTCATCGGAAAACTGGAGCCGCCCGGCGGCCGAGGTGCATGCCCTCATGGCCTTGCTCGACCGCTTTCTGCGCGAAAAAGCCAAGGACCTCGACACCCAAGACGTCCGCCTGCTGGCCATCGGCCAACTCGAGCGCCTGCCGGCCAAGACCCGCGCGCTGTTGGATTCCATCATCGCCCACACCGCCGACCACTCTGCCATGACCATGGTGCTGGCCCTGTCGTACGGCGCACGCGAGGAAATCGTCGCCGCCGCCCGCTCGCTGGCGACCGACGCCGCGGCCGGGCGCGTGCTGCCCGAGGCGATCGATGCCGACCTGTTTTCGTCGCGTCTGCAAACCACCGGCATCCCCGATCCCGACCTGCTCATCCGCACCTCCGGTGAAATGCGCATTTCCAATTTCCTCCTCTGGCAGATCAGCTACGCGGAAATTGTCATCGTGAAGAAAAACTGGCCGGACTTCCGCCAGGGCGACCTGTTTGAGGCCGTGGAAGAATACCAGCGCCGCCACCGCCGCTTCGGGGCGCTGTGAGTTTTCTCGGCCGTGATGGCGGCGTGGCTGCGGCGTCCTCGCCGCAGGCCGTGATGGCGGCGTCTCGCCGCCAGTCCGCCGTTGAGCAACGACCGTCACCACCGACCGTCACCAAAATCCCCTCCCCTGCGCCTCAATACCCGCGCCAGAACGCCACCGCGCAGATCAGCGTGGCGATGCCATAGCCCAGCCCGGCCAGCGCCATGGCCGTCCAGCGCTGGGGCGTGGCCGTCACCCAGGTCACGGTGTTGCGGAACACATAAGGCATGCCCACCCAGAACATCGACACGGTGAGCAAGGCGTAGGCAAACACCGGCACCAACAAACGCGAGGTCGGATCCTTGAGAAAAGCCGCCTCCAGCAGCGGTGACGCCACCATCAGGCCGAGCAAGCCCAGGGCGCGGACCGCCAGGAAATCCCGCACGCTGATGATGACCAAGAACCACGACAGGGGCACGAGCCACTGTAGGATCGGTTTGGCCTTGTCGAATTCCCCGAGGTTCATGGTCAGGGCGCTGACGATGCCGTAGCCTTCCGGGGCGATCAGCAGCCAGAACCAGGCCAGGCCAATGCCCAGAATGACCGGCCCGAGCAGCGTATGACGGGGGAATTTGTGCAAGAACCCCTGCACCATCGCCGGCCTGACGAGCATCAGCAGGTGCAAGCCAATGAGCCAGAGCGCCAGCACCAGACCGGCGCCAAAAAGGGGAATGTGTTTGTAGAGGTGCATGTGCGGCCACTGAACTAAGGACCAATCGGGCAACATTCAAGCCCGATCTTTCAAGTGCCCCTCGCGACACGTCTCCGCGTTGGTCACAGCGCGTTGGGGAGCGCCGGCGTCCCGCCGGCAGGATTCGGCATCCTGCCGAATCCTCTTCCATCGCGGCGACGTGCAAGTTGATCACAACGCGTCGGCGGCTTCATCCAGTTTAGAGGGAGCAATCTCGCGTGGTTTCCGAATGGATCCGATGTGCGCCGCAAACGCCGGTGCCACCAACCAACAACCCAACACCCCCCTATCAATGAAAGCAACAATCAGCGCACTCGTCATGACCCTTGGCCTCGTCACCCTAGCCGCACCCCTGGATGCGCAGGACACGAAAAAAGTCAGCAAGGCTCAGGACCTCACCGACCATATCCGCCAGGCCGACCTGCCCAAAGTCAGCACCTCCACCACCACCGCTGCGCAAATCTGCAAGGTGCAAAACGCGGTCCAAAAGAAGGTCGAGATCCAAATCAGCAAGCGCACCACCCCTGACAAAATCTTCGTCCCCTCCCCCGTCGTAACCAAATCCACTAGCACCGCGACGGCCAATACTGACAAGAAGAAGCCCTGATCCGCCACCCTCCGCCTTGCCCCAAAGATATCCAAAAGACTGCTTGGTATTGCGGGTCGGCTGGGTATCGTCAAGGGCAGGAGACGGCCTATCCATCAAGCTCATCTCCCGTTCCGCAGCTTTCCAATTCCCACACCCGCTTGACCGTGCGCACCATCCCACAGCGAAATTTTCTGGCAGGCAGACTCTCCACCGTTGGAGCGATCACCACCAAAACCCCGGGCATCGTCGCCGCAGCACTGGTTTTCCTGTGTGCTGGCTGCGGCAAGACGCCGGAACCAAAGACATTCGTGGAAGCCTGGAACGCCGCCGTCACCGCGAAAGATCCAAGCGCCCTGTTGAACCTATTCGACAAGCCATCCCGCAAGCAACTTGTGACCGCTCTGCAAACGAGCAAGGCGCGCGCGGATGCCGACAAGGACTTCAAGCAATTCTTTGCCGCGGTCAATCCTTCCATCGACCTGTCCCTCTCACCGGAGGAAATGGCCAAACGCGCCCTCGGATTGCAGCTCGGCGGCGTCCTCGACCCCCACATCGAAATCAAGGCCGACGCAAGCGGCACGGTGCTCACCTGGCAGCAGGAGTCGGCCAAAATGGTGGTGGAAGCCGGCCAGTGGCGGGCCGCCATCGGCAGCGTTGGGTTTGCCATGCCTGATGGGGCCGCTGTCACGCTCGCGTTTTCCTGGC
>TBL_comb47_HYPODRAFT_10003914_pt1 | contig 17376 bp, 19 predicted proteins | sample TroBogypolimnion_40_FD_10682 | JGI IMG/M metagenome (IMG submission 10682)
CGGCGGGCGGCCTCATCCCGGACGTAATCCTTCATCCTGGGCGCCTCCATCATCCGCTTCAGCATCTCGTCTCCGGAGGAGAACCCGAAGTGCTGAGCTATATCGTCGGGAGAAACGCCACCCTCCCGCGCGTACATGCGTCCGAAGCCGCGGGGCATCCCCTTGACGAACTCTTCGCCGTACATGTCGACTAGGGCCTGACGGTCCATCTTGACGGGAAAATCTTCCCCGTTGAACTCCTTCCCCTTGGTCAGTGCCTCGAATGCCTGATACACCGGTTCCCGTTGCGCCTCGGCGGTCACCTCTTCCTTCTTCTTGTCGAGAGTTTCCTTCCACCACTTGGTGGTTTCCCTGGTCTTCTCCTTCAGCATGTCGCCGAGCAGCTTGTCGTGAGCCTTCTGCATGTCCTTGGCGCCCATCTTTGCATAGGCGTCGAACTCCGCCTTGCTGACGCCCATGTCCTCGGCCGTGGCAAAGAGCGGCTGGTAACCCTGCTGCTTCCTGGCGGCCGCGATCTCTTCGTCGGTAGCGAGCAGCCGGTCGAAGACGCCACGTACATCATCGGAGAGTTTCACGTCGGAGAAGTAGGTCTTCATCTTCCGGTAGACCTCGGAGAGCCAGAGGCTGAACCGCGTGAACGCCCCCTGCAGCTCCGGAGATGGCGCCTTGCCTTCCCCGAAGTAGGCCTCACCCATCTTTGCGAACGCCTCATGCTGCTCGGTGGTCAGGGAGGCGTAGTCCTTGGCGCCCAGTTTGGTCAGGATCGCTTGGAAGTCGTCCTTCAACTGTTGCGGGGCGTCCTCGTGCTCAACGTCGCGCGCCATGCGCTCCAGGAACATGTGGGAGGTCTCGTGCAGGAAGGATGAGAGATCCGCATGCTCGAAGAACTTCATGTTGAAGCCGGGATGATCCGGAGAGAAAGAGAGGCTGGCGCGCGGATCGTCGCCGCCCTGGTAGAGAGCCTTGACGTCTTCAGGAGGGTGCGATACTATTATCTCGGGATTCCCGCCGTCGCCATGGGCGTTAGAGAGCAGGGTTCGGGCAACCGAATCAGAATCTTTCGCGGCGGGATACCTTCTTGCACTCGCCAAAGATAGCGTCTTCTTCCCCGTTCTAACCTCTTCCACTACCATCAGAGTCCCATCAGGCATCCGCTTCACCGAGGCGATCAAGTCTTGTCCGCGGCTATTCTTGGCACCGTGCGCGATAGCGTCGGGGGAAAGAAGAACCTCCGGGATAGCTTTGATATCTTCCGGCCTCATGACGAGTTGGCCGCGGGCCTCCTCTCTCTTAGCGTTCCCATGCTGGGCCAGGATATGCTTCACTGAATACATGTCAGCCTGGTGGTGATAACCGGCGATATCGATCGACGGAGCAACCGCTGAGACCTTCCAGTCGGGCACAGGGGCGATGTCAATTTTCTTATTGGTGTTGGATTCACCCACGGCCATGTCGTGGAGCTCACCCATTTGTGCGCCGGCATCCGAGATCTTCTCCTGGTGCAACTCTCTCTGCCCCTGCAGGTCGCTACCTGCAGCCTTGGCTCCGGTGATCCGCTCCATCTTTAGCGGGTGTTCCTGGTAGTAGGACCAAGCGTCATGTGTTGGTTCCAGCCCGTTCCGGACCCTCTCCTCATTCCTCCCTGCAGCTTGCGTGCGCGCATTCGCCGCGATGATCTCTGCCTGCTTCTTAGCCGCATCCGCGCCGTGGACTTCCTTCAGCTGCTGGTAGGCATCGGCGAAGACCTGGCGCGCCGGCGCATCAGCTGCGTGAGCCGCGTCCGCCTGGTCCAGATATTCCTTGAGGCGCTGCTCCTTCGTCGTTTCGAAGTCGGCAGACTCCGCCGGCGTCATCCCGCCCAGACTCTCCCGGGTGTTCTGCACCAGATCCTTGTACTGGTCGAGTCCCGACAGCTTCGTCACGTACTCCTCAACGGGGATCGCGATGTCGCTGCCGGTGTGTAGTGCCTCGTAATAGCGCGAAGGGTCGCTCAGCGTGGTCTCCGCTGCCTCGGCCGGATCGATGCCGGCAGACTGAAAGAGCTCGTTCCACTTCTCGACCGGGACATAAACATCGGACTGCGCGCCGTGCTCATCCATCATCTTCCTGACCAGGTCGGGCATCTGCTCGGGAAGGCGCTGGTTGAGCTTCGAGTTCTGGACCTGTTCACCGGCGTCGAGGAGAAATGATGCAGTCTGCTTCACGCGGCTGATCTCCGCGTCCTCCCGGCTCCCCCCCGGCATCTGCATGACCAGCGAGTACATCGCGGTCGGGAGCTTCGTCTCGGTGTAGGGGTTATCCTTCTGAATCTGTTCCAGTTCCTTACTGGAGATGTTGGGCTTCTTCTCCATCCCCTTGTAGAGGTCCTCCACCGACATCTGCCCGAAGTCGGCCTGAGGCCAGAGCCCGGTACTTTTGTGATAGGCGTTGTCCCGGTAGGTCTGCAGGGCATGCTCATAGGGATGCGTCATCATCGGCATGACAGCGCCCTGGGCAAGCCCCATGGCGGTGGTCCGGCCGATGTCGTTGATGGCGTCCTGCAGGGTCATGTTGGGGCTAACGGTTGCTTTGTCCACCAGGAGACTTCCGGCTTCCGCCGCATCCATTCCCAGGGTGTTAGCAAGGGTGGTAGCCACGGTGCGCTTCAGGAGACTCATGCCAGGCTTGAGCAGGAAGTGAACGGGAAGCAGGCTGGTGGCCGCGTAGAGTGCTCCGCTCGCGGTGGCCGACGTTGTCGCATCCTCAGGACTCGCCCCCCGCAAACGCTCCGCGGCGTACTTTGATCCGGCTCCCCCGAGGGACATGTCCATCATGATCGAGCTACCTCCGGTGAGAGGTGCCAGTACGACCGCCGGGGCCATGTCCACGATGCCCTGGATGAGCTCCCCCCCGAAGTCCTTCGGCGCAGTTGCGCGCAGGTCATCCTGCGATCCGGTCACCAGGGCGCGGCCCTGCTCGGCGAGCGCCTGTCCGTTCTCCTGCTCGTTTTCGTAAAAGGAGGGCGCGGTCGCCCGGTACTCCCCGATCATCTGCTGCAAGCCGCCGACCTTCTGCGCCAGCCGGGGCATGAAGCCCTTGATGGGATTAACCACCCAGTTCTGAATAGCCTGCTCGATGCCGGATAGGTTCCCGGCGTCATCGTAGGCGACTGCCGCGTTGTCAGGATTAGCGAGATGTGCGGCGGTAGCCGGCGCGGTCGAGGGGAGTTCTGCCGCCTGCTGCTGCAGCTGCATCAGTTTGACCGGGGCCCCGTTACGGATCAGGTTGACCGGGACTCCGGAGGCCTTGCTCATGCGCTGCCATTCCGCCTCGGTATCCGGAGAGATCCCGGACTGTGCGGCGAGGGAGACGGCGGCGGGGAGCGCTGCAGTCGCGGCTTGGTTCTGCCCGGTGACCCCGTTGATGATGGAAAGGACGTCGGTATCTTCCATTACTTCAAACCTCCTGCAGTAACGCCTGCAGCTGCTTTGCGCGCCTGGTCCACGGTGAGTTTGATCCCGTTCTTTCTCGCCACAGTGATGACCTGGCTGTAGGCGTCAGCCGTTCCGAGGAACCGGTCGGGAGACTTGAGTGCCTCGATCATCGGGACCGTCTTGGAGGTGTCCCCCCAGAACGGAGTGATCGCGGCTGGCGTCTTCGCCCAGTCCTGGACAGCCTGCTCGACCTGGATGGAATTGAGGGGACCGCTGGCCGCCTGCTCGCGCCGGAAGAGATACATCCCGAGACTGCTTGACGCCGACTCGGTGATCTGCTCCTGATCGGGGTTGAGGGTTCCCTTGTAACCCAGCAGACCTTTAACGCTTCGGTTGATCTGATCCTGCGACCAACTGACCGGCTGTCCCTTCGCCTGGGCGTCGTTCTTCTTCTGGAGCGCATCGAGCATCGAGGCCTGTTCGGCGTCAATTTGACCGGTAGCGCGCAGGCCGATCGGGCTCGCGGTCTGGAGCAGCTGGGGGTTGGCGATGATCTTGGTGAAGTTCGCCTGCTGGGTCTGCTGCTGACGTAGCAACTGGGCCTGCTGGTCCATTAGGGCAAGAGACTTACGCTGAGACGCAGCTACATTCTGCTGCCCCACTTCATGTTCAAGGAGCTGCTTCGCGCGTTCGGCATCCAGTGCGTCCAGACTTTTGAACTCCGGCCAGCTGGAGATAGCCGCGCCGGGGTGTTGTCCTGCCGCCGTCATGGCGTTCAGCTTCGTGTCGATCGCCTGAATGAGGGTGTCACCCTGGGCCTTAGTCGCCTGCGTGTCCAGGGCGGTCTTGATCGCCTGCAGATTCTGGGCGCCGTACTGGGTCATGGTCTGGATTGCTCCGGTAACCTTCGGATCGCTGGCCAGCTGGTCGAGGGTCTGATCCGGATTGGCGATCATCGCCTGATAGACGGTGTTAGAGGCGCTCTTGACCGTCTCCCCTACCGCCGACTGATACTGCGCAGATCGAGCGAGCACCGCCGAGCGGAACTCCTGCTGCATGACAGGATCGTCAGGGAAAGCCTCCTTATCCTTGCCGAGCGCGCCGATCACGTCTCCACCCTGCTGGTAATAGGTGTCGGCGGCCGAGGCCACGCGCTGAGCGTCGGACAAGGGCTTCAGGTAGGAAAGGATCTGCTCCCGGTCCTGCTTGGTGAATACGGACCCTTCGGTACCGGGAATCGGCTTCCCCTCGTCATCCGTGGCCGGCTCTCCCTTGTCGAATTCCTCGAAGTACTTCATAGCCATAGTCGCTTGACCGGTCTTGACGTAGCTGTCGATGACGGTCTTTTGCGCTGAGGACTCATACTGCTGAACTAGGTTCTGAACGACTGGGTCATCGGGTTTGAAACCGTTCAGCGCCGCGTTGGTCTGAATGGCCGAAATGCCGGCATCGATGTGCGTGCTGACCAGCTCGGGAATGTTGTAGTTCTGCGAGATGCTGTTAAGCGACTGATCCATAGTCGCCTTGGTGGTCGCCCCGCTCAGATCCAGCTTCTGCTTCCACTCGTGCTCATTGATAGCGGTATCGTAGGCCAGGACGTGCTTCTGCATGGCACGGTCGAACAGCGTACGCTGCTCGTCATTCTGGAGCCCGTCCCTGATGTCGTTGACGTTCTCTTCCCAGTCTGCCTTGAACTCCTGCCCGATTCCGTCTGCAGCGGGACCCTGACGGTTCAGGTACCCCATCGGCTGGTTGGTATCGGGATCTACGTCCGTGCTTTTGGCAAGCTGCTGAAGCCTATTGAGACCGTCATTGACGCCGTTCATCGCCTGCGCGTGGTCGGTGTGTAGCTTAGCCGCCATGAGCGCTTGAGACGTCACCTCCAGCGACTTGCCGAGGCTGGCGCCAAAAGTGTCAGGGCCGGCGGCCTGTGCCTGCGGAGTCGAGACCGGAGTGGTCTGGACCTGAGAGGTGTCATACGTCGGAATGAATGCCATCGTGAACTCCCTTTACCCTTGATTGCCCATCGCTATGGCTGCTTTGGTCGAATAGAAACCGCTTATCCCGCTGGATACCCCGCCGAGCACCGCCGCGCTGCCATTCAGAGATCCGGCGGTCGAAGCGTTATCACCCTGAACCTTGAGGAGGCCTGCCTGGTCGTTATAGCCCTGGGCCTGTCTTCCCGCGTTGTTGAGAAGCTTCAGCGCGTCGAGCTTCCCGAAGCCCGCCGTGTCCGTCAGGATGTTGAGCGAAGCTCCGGTATTGGTCATCATCCCATTGCTGGCGGTGTCCGCGATCTGGGTGCCGATCAGCCTTCGGACCTTGTCCTGATGCTCCATCGCTGCCTGGGCCCCGCGCTGCTCCGCGTCGAGTGCCGAGTTCTGCTGGACCTTGGCGTTATAGTCCGCGGTCTCCTTGGCGTTCTGTCCCGCCGCAACCGCGGAGTAGGCGCTGATACTCGTCCCCACCGCCGCGACGCCTACTGCGACCATTAACCATGACATGTCAAACCTCCAGAGCCTGCATCTCAGCAGGGCCTTGTAGAAATTGCTGGTACTCATCAAAGCTGTCGCAGACCATCAGTCGTTCGATCTCCTCGAGGTCGGTGGATTCGGTTGCGTGAACACACGTCCAGATGGTATCGGCGTGAGCGTAGCCGACCCGCTTCGTTCCCGGCGCCGAGACTAGGATATGATGGCCCGTCAGGCGCTTCATCCCCTCGTCCGTCCAGACCGTGATATCTCCATTGACGATGTTCAGATTCTCGTGCTTGTGAACCTTCCCGGTGAGAAGTACTCCTGCAGGGATGAGAAGCTCCCGGGCGTAGATACCTTTGGAAAAGTGGTGCACCGGCTCCAGGGCGAGATGAGCCTCGGGATGCTGCAGCATCTCCTGCTCGAGTGCCACGATTTTTGCCTGCATTTCAGCTGGATCCTTTGTGAGGTCGTTCATCGTTTCTCCATGGTGAAAATCTGACAAGGGACATTCTTCTGTCCGACTAGAATGACCTGGCCAAAGTCGAACCCCAGCCATTTGAGCCAGCGGACCGTCTTCCGGTTGCGGCAGTCCACCACGTTCTCCAGGGAAGGAAAGGTGTCAAGCATCTCCTGAACCACCGCGGCGCACCCCTTGCTGAACTTGAAGCGGTGCCGGTCGAGATCCTTGGTACCGATCATCCAGGGGCGCCCCTGCCCAGCTGGGCCGCGGGGGGTGACGCCGAACATCGCGATCGTCTCGCCGTCGACCACGGCCGCCCAGCAGAGCACCGATGCGGCATAGCTCTGCCCCAGGACGAAGTAAGGGTTCTCGCCGTAGGTGTCCTCGAGTTCCCGGGCATCCTCGGCGCGCAGGCGACCCGCCATGGCCGTCAAGTGCTTCACCTCTGCAGGAACGATTCTCCGGTCCATCAGGAACCTCCTACTGTCACGGACGGGACAAGGGCGAGAATGGTGATCGGCAGCGGGTCCGATTGCTGGATCACGATGTTCCCCCCTTTGCTCCAGCTCGACGCGATCCTGATCTGTGCCTGATCTGTGACCAGCGCGATCGGCGCGCCATAGTTCACCGGAGGCGGGGTCCGGAAGGGGATGAGACGATCAACGCTCGGACCTGCATGAACTACGGCGGTCTCCTGCACCAGGGCGGTCACCTGGTTGACATTCTTTTGGTGTACGACGGTGTCGCCTTGGGGAACCGATAGGTCAAGAGTCTCCAGGGTCGAGCAGAAAGACAACCCGACATGCACCTTTGATGCTGGTACATCCAGGGTGATAGATCCGCCAGCAACCACGAGCTGGGGTCGTAGGCAGCCGTCGGCCAGGATGGAAACCGTTTTCCCATCAAGATGGTCAAGCCCGGAGATAACCGTTGCCGGCGCGCCCGAGTAGGTAAGCCCGCAGTCCACGAAAAAAGCGTCAGTCGGGTCTTTGAAGAGACGGCTCTGGAACCGCTCGATGAACCGATGATCGACTCCGCCGATGTTGCGCCTGACGGTGACGTAGAGGGCGTCTTCCTGCCCCTCGGTGACGACGCAGACGTCCTCATAGAATCCATCGGTATCATGCGGACACCAGGCAATCACGTCCTGCTCCACCAGGTAGGTAAGGCTCAGCATCACTCCGTCATCTCGCACAGCCCATACGCAGCTGTAGGGAACCTTCTGGAATGCCCATGCGACGACCTGGTTGTTCTCAAAGAGATGGTTCGACATGACCGTCAGGTCGTTGCCCAGGAAGGTATCCTTCTGCCAGTTATAGCCGACCGACTTGATCTGCGTGCCCTTATCCAGGACGAAGAGCGCCTCCGAACCGATCACCAGGGGGGCGAGGTGGTTAGCTCCGTCGTTGATCTGGCGTTTCGAGCTGGTCGCCGAGGGGATCAGCGTCCCGTCGCTGTTGCCGTTGACTACCCAGACACCGCCCGAGGTGAACATCAGGAGCTTAGTCAGGTCCACCAGGTGGCGGATCTCCTCAAGGCCCTTGGTCGCGATCGTGTAGTTGTAGCCGTCATTGTCCTGCAGAGGCACCGACTGGGCATAATCGGTGTAGCCGGCGGAGGTGGAGAGCCAGAAGGTTTGCGGCCGCCCGGGGGAGCCGGCGAAGATCTGGCGCTGCTGGAAGTAGGCAACTGTGCCGGGATACTGGTCAGTCGAGCCCCATGCCTCAAGTGCCCACTTATACGCCGGCATGGCATAGGCGGACATTACCGCGCTGCCGCCAGAGGTGTATACCTGGGCAGTCGTGAGCTTAACGACAAAATGGTTCGCATCCCACAAGAACCCTAGTCCGAAAATGGAGGTCCCCTGATCAAGTGTCCAGGTCCCGTTAAGGTCGGTCATCCCCAGGACGCCCGATATCGCCACGCTCTGGCCAGAGGTGAACCCGTGCCCTGCGCAGGTGACATAGACATACCCGCTACCGGCCGAGACGGCAGCCGTTACCGGCTTAGTGTAGTTCGCGGTGACTAGGGAGTCGGGCAGACGGCTGAGCACCGTCCCCTGGATATGTTTCGTATCGGTGAACCCTGTGATGAGCAGGATACCAAAGCCGGAATGGAGGTACTGCCAGCCTACCCCAGGGGAACCATCATATTCGGTTCCCTCTAGCGTGCTGGGAGGCGTCGTCCCGGTTGTCCCGGTAGAGACCGCCTGGTAGTAGTTCTGCCCTGACCTAGCCTTCGAGTTGATCGTGATCGCGGCCTGCACCTGCCACTTTGAGATCCCGTAATCCGGATTCTGCTCGATGTAGAGCATGAGTCCAACCATGTCGGAATTGAAGGTATCGAGATCCGCTGTGAGATTCACGGTCCCGATTACGCCGTCCGCGTGGATGGTCAGGGTCTTATCGATGTTGATGTCCCGGAATGGCCCGTGGACGTTGTTGAAGGGGGCAAAGGTCCACGAGATGTGCGAGAGCCGGGAGAGCTGCTGCACTGGGTAGCTAGGATGGGCCAGTGTCATGACGTCAAAACTCTGTGTGAATTTGACCAGTGCTAGATCGGAGGCGTGGAAAATGGTTGTGATCTCTACCGGGACTCCGCCGGAGAGAACGTAGCCGCCGTTCATGATGACGCGCATGTAGAGCTCGCCGAATTCCAGGATATAGGACTGGGTCGGGGAGAACTGAAACGGGATCATCTTAACGATGCTCCCGGCAGAGTACTTCGTCTCGGTTACCAGCTTGCTCCCAGGCCTATTGGAAGCTCCACCCTGCTGCCGAATGAAGAAGTTTCGGAGCATCTTAGCGCCGGAGTAATACTTGTTGAAGTCGACCCGGCCCCACAAGGAGGGCGAGAGTTCCCCCGCGGTGAATGCCGCCTGCACTATTCCCTGGCCGGCCATTATGTGTTCCTCGCTGCATCGAGGTCGCAGTCGCCCTCAGGGTCCTGCTGATTCTCGTTCGCCGATAGAGCGCCGGCCTCGGCCAGGACGTTCTTGTAGGTTGCGGCCGCCGACTGCGCATATTTCGGGTCGGCTGACAGCGGAGTGGCTATCTCAGCCGCGATCCCCCAGGCGAGCAGATTAACGAATGCCGGGGGGAACAGATTCGGATTGGTGACCCGGGCGGTGTAATCGGCGTAGACCTGGGAATAGTCGCAGAGAATCGACCGTGCATCGCTGGTGTCATCGCTCACTGTGCGGTAAGGGACGCCCGCGGTCTTCGAAGCCACGCCATAGACCGGTACGCCGCCATCAGGGAAAACCCGCTTGAGGGTAAGACAGTCGCCCGGATACCGGTAACGATAGCCCCAGGGCGCTAGGGGGGAGCCGATGTCCTGTAGGAGAACGACCTTGTTAGCGAAGGGCCAGGGAAAATCCTGAAGGGCTTTCTCCAGGACGTAGTTGTAGACCATCGCGCAGACTCGCGCCTCCTGGGAGACGTCGGGCGGATCGATGGAGTTGATGAAAAATTGGCATCCGACGCGGCCGAGTGCGATGTTGCATATCTGAGCTGGAGATTGCATCAGGATTCCCCCTGGGTTGGTTTACGGCACTTTTTTACACGAGGCGGACGAGACAGACCCAACGAACCCGCCTGCCTGCGCCTGCAGGTTGAAGTTCTGAGAGCCCACCGAGGTAACAAAGAGGCGTTCGGTGAAGGTCCCGTTGCTCGACCTGATTGCACCCGATGTCCCGGTGGCAAGGAGCAGGGCGATAGTTCCGGACACATATCCGGTGATGGTGTAGGTGACCTGGTAGTGACAGCCTGCGTGAATCGGGTTACCAGGTAGCGCCTGGTAGTTATTGGTGACCCCGGCGGAGTTGATGCTCAAGCTACCGCCCGGGATGGTAGTCCCTGCTCCCTTGGTCCAGACCGTGTCCGTAGCGAAGTTTCCGTTAGAGACCAGCTCCGGACCTGGTGCGACCCCTGCAGGTCGTATCCCGGAAAGCCCTCTCACCGGAAGTTACCGATCCGCAGGTTGCAGTTGGCGGTCGAGTAGATCGCCGCGATGTAGGTCGGGACGGTCGCTATTGCCGAGGTGTCGAAGAAGAGCAGGTTCCCCGCCGGAAGGAAGTAATCGGTGCTGGCCGCCACGACGGTAACGTCCCCGAACTTGATGAAGCAGTCGCCGTCGGCATAGACCGATACGAGATTACTGGTGATCGCCTGGCGCGCCGAGGCCACGGTGACCGCCAGGGTTGCCGCTGAGACAGGTGCTGCTACTACAATGCCTGATGCCATGATGCCCCCTATGTTGCCGGTGTCTGAGCGGTCAGCATGCCATTGGTGAAGGTCATGCTGCCGTTCGCCCCGGTGGTGGTCAGTTTTGCCGTGGTGATGGTCACAGAAAGGCCAGGTGTCGCCGTTCCGGTCCCCCCATGAGCCACCGCGAGGATGCCGGTGATGTTTGAGGCAGTTCCCGTGGTGTTCGCTCCGTTGTTGGGGATATCTCCGCTAACCAGTGCTGGGAGTTGAGCGTGGGGGAGAGTCCCTGTGGTGATATCGGAAGCGCTTACCACCACGTCAGCAGTGAGCGGGTGACCGTTGATTGCCCTGCTGGACGGAACATTCGTCTGGGCTATCAATGCCTGGGCGTAAAGGAAGTTTGTTAGCTCGTCACTCACGGCACCCTCCAGGCTCTATTCGCCGTCTTCGGTCATCGACGGGTACATGCTGCTGCGGGCCTTCGGCTTGGTGAGGTCCATCTCGGTGATCTGGATGGTGCATGCGGAGTACTCCCGGTCGGAGCATTCCGCGACGAGGACGGTAGCAGTGAGGTTCATGGTGTCGCCGACGCACGGCATGGCGATGCCCAGGGCCTCCATCTGGTCATCGGTCAGGCTGATGCGCAGGTTGTAGGGATAATCACCGGACGCCCCATCGCCGCAGGGGGAGCAGCAGCAGTCCCCTCCCATGTTTTTCATGTCCTTCATGCCGTCCTCCCTTCCGCCTCAGCCAGCTGCTCGAGCAGCCGCTTCATGCCGGCCTGGGGGGCAGTCTTTACCCCGTAGTCGGCAAGCTTCTTGCGGAGGTCCTCTTCGGTATACTCGACCTTCCTGGACGTTTCGCCCTTGGCCGACCCGATCTCCTTCATGTAGTGCGGCAAGGGACCCTCGTGGTCGATCTCCTCACCGGCGTAGTGGTAGACGCCATCCTTGGAGAAGTGGTCCTGGGTGAGCTTAACCCTGACTTTTTCAGACATGGTCACCCCCGCCCAGGAGGATGTTCGCCGCGGCAAGGGACGCGGAAGCATCCGCCTCGCTGACGGCGCCCTCGTCGTCCGGTCCCGTCTGATCCGCGAAGGGGGGGACCGGTCCGGGGTTGTTGAATTCCTCCCCCTTGAAACGGTAGACGCCATCGATGAAGGCGTCCTCTTTAAGCTTGATCTTCGGCATGGTCGCTCCTAAGACAGCGGGGAGAGGTCGCCCCCTCCCCACGTCAGGTTTTAGGTGAAGTCAGAGTACGGACGCCATCCGGTGAGGTCTGCCGTGATGTGGCAGTTGACCGCTCCGGCGGTGAGGACCGCGGTGCCGACGACCTGCTGGACGCCCAGGTACTGCTTGTAGTCCACGCCCTGGGGGAGCGCGATGATCCAGAACATGGTGCCGGCCTTGGTACCCGTGGCGACGGTTGCCGAGGCGGGGACGGTGACCGTCCTGGACACGGCGTGCACGACCTGGCTGCCGTTGGTCTGGATAGCTGCTACCGAGTCGGAGACCAGCTGGAACGCGAGGGTCGCGGTACCGCCGGAAGTGATGTCGGCCTGCGCCGAGAGGATGAGGTAGACCGGCTCACCGTTCCCCATGTCGCGCACGGCATTCAGGGCGTTGGTGGAGAGGTCGATGACGTTGGTCAGGTTGTTGGTGCCGGTCGCGGTGTTCAGAGTCGCGGCGACGGCGATTGCGAGTCTGCTGTCGAGAATCATGGTCCTGCCTCCTTGGAGAGGATAAAACGGTAATGCGCCGGCCCGAAGACCGGCGCAGCTGGTTAGGAGATGGTCGCCTCGGTGGAGAGGATCGCGTCGCAGCGCTTGACCGGGATGCCGTCCAGGGTGAGGACATGCTTGCCTGCCACCTGCTCCATGGTGAGCTGGCCGGCGGCGATCTTATTGGCGATCTGCCGGCGGAGGAAGCTCTTCACGGTGCGGTTGCAGTAGAAGACCGGGCGCCCCATGGAGAGCGTCGGCAGCAGCTCGATGGCCTGCGCCATCAGGTCGATGAGGTCGGCTCCGGACGCTGCGTTCTTGGTCAGCGTGGTGACGTCGACGTTGCAAATGCGGACGATGTAACGCCAGTCGCGGACGGTCAGGCCCACGTCCCAGCGGTAATGCGTCCTGTAGGCTTCCATGCGGCCGCCGGCGCCGTCGACGTTCTCGATGGTGACCTGACCCTTGTCCTCGATCTTCAGACCGGCAACAGAACCCTGGGGAAGAATGCCGTGAGCAGTCAGCGGCCCCCAGCAGATGAGCCAGATGGAGGTGTTGGTGGAACCGGACCCGCCGCCGGAGAGGACGTTGAGGCCGTTCTGAGCACCAGCGATGGTGTTGAAGCGCGGGGCGAAGCCGGTGAAGGCTTCGGGCTGGGTCCCCTCGTTGCCGTAGAACAGCACGCGGGCGAACTCGATGTTCATCCCCTCGATGAACGCGGCGTCCTCAGAGAGGCGGAAGGCAACGGTGTTGCCGTTGAGGTCGGCAAGGGCCTTGTCGACTTCGGCGTAGGCTTCCAGCATGCCGGTGTTGTCGGTGATCTGCGCGGTAGTGGACTTCCCGGGCTGGACGCCGCCGTACAGTTTGCGCCAGGTCGGAGTCGGCAGGCCGGTTCTGACGGTCGTGCGGTGGCCGGTCAAAAGGTTGCCCTGGATGAACGTCATGTCGTCCAGGACCTCGTTGGTCTGCATGAGCATCTCAACGATAGTCGCTACCTGACCGTTGGGGTCCATCCTCTTATCGAAGTCGAGGATGGTCGGGTTGACGGCCGACAGGGTGACGCCCGCGAATCCGATCAGCTGCAGACCGGACGGCAGGTGTCCTGCGGAATGAGGCAGCAGAGCTGCGGTTGCGTCCCCGCCCAGGGCGAACGAGACGATGAGGACCAGGGCGATGAGGCCCATCCATGCCATGCCGGTGCTGATCTTGAAATTTTTCATCCGGTGAATCTCCTTTGTGGGCGGTGTTCTCCGCCAATGGAGGTAGGGACCGAAGTCCGTTGACGTGGCTACTTCATGTTGCTGTTCGGGTAGAAGTTGACCGCCTTCACGCCGTCCTGGCCGCCGAGTTCGAACCGGGAGTCCTCGGAGAGGGCCTTGGTCGCGACCCGGTACATCAGGCGGAAGAGGGTCGGGTTGGGGCCGAACTTGTCGATGTAGGCCTTGAGGTCGGCCTGCTCATCAGCGTTGAGCAGGGTGTTGAGCGCGCGACCCACGGCTTCCTGAGAGGCGGTGAACTTCTCCCCTCCGAACTCCTTGTCGTTAGCGATCGCATCCCGGCGCGCCTGTTTGTCCGCGGTGAAGGCCTCGGTCGCCTTCGCCATGTTGACAGCCTGCAGGTCCACAAGTTTCTGGGCCTGCTCCTGGGTGAGGCCGAGTTCCTTGAACATGGGGAGGGCCATGTCAAGCGCTGCCTGGTCAAGGGTCTGTCCTTCGGGCACGGTGAAGGCCGTGTATTCCTCGGGAGCACCCGTCCTACCATTGGCCTCTTCAGCTGCCTTCGATGCGGCTGCCGCTTCCTCTACCGCTTTAGCCTCGGGGGAGAGCGCCGCAATCCTCGCAGCCTCAAGCCTCGCGGTCTCTGCGGCTTCGAGGTTGGGATCTCCGCCGGCGCCGGGGTCTCCAGCGCCCGGATCTCCGCCAGCTGCAGGAGCAGCTCCGCCAGCAGGATCACCGCCGGCCGCCGGCGCTGCGCCTTCCCCTTCGACGCTGAGTCCCATGCACAGGGACATCAGCACCATGTTCAACAACAGCCTCTTGAGCTTTTTCATCTAAACCTCCTTGTAAAAGTGGATTCGAAATGTCTGCCTGCGCTACTCCTGCCTGTCCTACACTTCCTGGTTCCAAAATGCTTCGTCTTCGTCTTCCTCGTCCGGCTGGACCAAGGAGTACTGCTCCCTGCGTTCCTCTATCGCCTTCCTGATGGTGATGATCTTCTCCGGTGCGGCCTCGAGGAGATCGTTCATCGCCATCAGCCCTACGTTGCGTTGCCCCTCGTTGAAGGACATGATCAGCGGGTTCTCCGGGGGAAGCGCAGTGAAGATGTTCGCCTGGGAGAAGATCCTCGCCAGCAGTCGCCGCCCGGATGCGGTCCCGGCGACAACCTTGATGTCGTCGAGTTCTTCAAGCCTGAGCTTCTTCTTCAGCTGGTTTCTGGTCATTGGCCAAGTATCCTGTTGAGCGCCGTGGAGTCGCCGACTCCCGTCTCGGATAGGAGGCGCGCGGCATCCGCACCCTGTTGCATCGCCGGAGCCATCTGAGCCATCTGAGCAGCCTGCGCCTGTTTCTGCTGCGCCTGCTGCCGCTGTGCTCTGATCGCCTTAACGTCGTCCTCGCTCCTGATCACACTGGGGATGGTTCCCAGGCAGTCAGCCTCTTCTCGTACCGCGGCATCGGCGTTGAAGACGTCAGCCGCCTCGGGGAACTGGGCAGCCAGGTTGCCGACGAAGGACGCCAGGCGGTCGATGCTGGCCGTCGCTACCATCTTCTGCGCCGAGGCCATGACCGAGACATACTCGATGGTGATCGGCTGGCCCTTCATCTCGGGGGGGATCGGCGGTATCCTGCCCCTGCGCTCCAAAATCCGGAAGGTGCGGTGGATGCTGCAGTCCAGAAGCTCTTCATCCTGGCGCTCCATCACCGGGCCCAAGATCAGCAGCTTTTCCTGGTGACGTTCCTCAACCTCGCGCGCCGTCATGTCGCCCAGGTCCGAAGTTGCGAACATCTGCATCATGTCCTCGAAGAAGGCGCGCTGGATCTGCTTCTGCAGGACTGCGATCTTCTCAGCAATCGGCTGCAGCGTCGTCGGATGGATCTCGTGCACCGCACGGGCCCCTGCGCCGGCCGCCTGCGCCAATCCCGAAATATAGTTGAGGCCGCCAGCCATCATCGAGAAGGTGTCGTTGCGCAGCATGGCGTCAACGATCAGGGGCGGGTCCGCGATCTTGTTGGCGACCTTGTCGAACAGTTTGACTGTCCGGTTCAGCATCTGGATCGCCGGCAGCGCGATCATCCCCGGGCACGAGCATCCGTAGATGTCCTCCCCGGTCACTTCCCACCTGGGCGCGCAGACGGGGAATTCCTCGAAGCCCCTGAAGTCGAGATAAACCTCGTCTCCCGTAGGAGATGCCTTCTCGATACGGACCGAGCGGTAGGGCATGTTCTTGTTGCCGATCTTGGATGAGTCCCGGCCATCGTTCGGCTCGATCGCGTGCAGCACCTCAACCCATCCGTCGATCTTGCCGGCGTTGTAGAGCCCCTGGGTGGAGACGCTGCAGTTCTCAAAGCCGAAGTCATCCACCAGCTGCCCCACAGTCATCGAGTACTCACGGTACAGGGCGTTGACCCTCCCGGCGGAGTCTGAAGCCAGGTAGAAGCTCCCGATCGGCATTGCGTGGCACCTGATCACGTCCTTGTCATCCTCAAGGATGATCATCGCCGCGGTGCCGAAGTCACCCAGCTGGGTGTAGACCTGGGGGAGCGCCTGGTAGTAGTTGCTGCCGTTGAAGACATCGCGAAGGATCTGCTCCACTTCGAAGAGCCAGGCCCGAACGGTGGAGCTCTTAAGCAGGACACGGTTCTTCAGGCTGAAGCGGAACCAGGGGCGCGCCGGCGAGGTCAGGCCCGCCATCATCCCCGAGGCAAGGGTGCGAAGGGCGAAGACAGCCGTCTCGTCATAGATGGCCTGGTTGCGACGTTCTCCGCGATTACGATCGCTGGAGAAGAAGCGCGCCGATCGTGGCGAGGTCACCGTCGCGATGGACTGCCAATGCTGGTCGAAGGTTGACCGTTCCAGCTTCATCATGCTGAGGCGCTTGATCATCCCCTGCTTGATCGTCATCGGGGTTTTTGCCGCCTTCTGGCCCTGCTGGTTCGCCTCTGCCATGTCAGGCCCCCAGGAGCGTCTTGACGCCGATCTGTGCTTTCGAGGTGTCGCCCTGGGCGCCAGTCAGGTCGGTGTTGCTGGCTGCCTGACGCTGGCGCTGGCGCTCCGAGTCCCTTGCAGCTACAACAGCCGCATCAGAGGAATCGGGAGGAGGTGCGGGAGCAGTTGGCGCCGGTGGTGGTCCGCCGCCGCAACCGAGAGAAAGCAGAATGACCTTAAGCAGCAGCGTCTTCATCGATGACCTCCTCTTTCTCTGCCGGGATGACAGTCAGACCGGCGGCGGCTCGGCGCTCCACCATCTCCCGGGCGACGATGAACTTGTCCAGGGCGTTGGACGGCATCCCGTAGGCGACCAGGGCGCGGATGTCGTTCTGGTACCGGGCCTTCATCTGCCGGCTGCCCTTGTGGGTCTTCTGCAGACGAAAATCGACGGTAAGGATGGAATCGTCGGAGAAGGTGAACTCCGAGGTTAGGTACTTCCCGTCAGGCGTCTTGCCCAGGTCGCGGTGTGACATGATCTGCCGTTCGGCAGGCTGTTCCAGTTCTTCCAGCTGTTCCATGCTAGTCCCCCAGTGGGTCGTGATCGGTCAGCGCCCGGTTGCCGCCGGCGCGGGTCTGCCGTTGCTTCTGAATCGGGAATGCGAACGTGACTCCCAGGGAGTCGAACTTGTCCGGAGACCTGCCGAGCCGCTTGATGACCGACTCCTTTGGCTCCATGATGATGCGGTCCCCTTTGAAGCTGTAGGTCACCGTGGTCATCTCCTGACGGAGTTCGGCGTCATAGGGCATACTGCCCCCTGACTTCACCCATTGAGCGGAATCCCAGAGGATCTGGGCGCGCTTGTTGTAGAACTTAAGCGGGTTGTCCGCCTGTCCTGCGAACTGGCAGTCGAAGGCGAAGACGCCCATGGTCTGCAGGGCATCGATGACGCCG
>TBL_comb47_HYPODRAFT_10003916_pt1 | contig 17363 bp, 13 predicted proteins | sample TroBogypolimnion_40_FD_10682 | JGI IMG/M metagenome (IMG submission 10682)
CAATATTACCTTGATAAGGTTGGGAAGAATGTGATTGAGATTTGCCGCACTGGTCCGTGTGCCATCTGTGGTGGAGAGGCGATTCAGGCTTACCTGGAGAAAAAGCTGGCCATAAAAACGGGGGAGACCACGCCGGATGGCTTGTTTACACTCAAGGCAGTTGAATGTCTCGGCGCCTGTGGTTCTGCACCCGTGATGCAAATAAATACCGAGTTTTACGAATTTCTGACGAAAGAAAAAATTGATTCGATACTTGCCGATTTAGCGCTGAAAGCGAAAGAGGAAAAGCCCGAAAAATCACTATGGAAAGAAAAATTCTTTTAAATAACATTGCTGTTCCTGGGATTCGGACCTTCGAAGTGTTTCGCTCAACGGGCGGATACCTGTCGGTGGAGAAGGCCCTGAAGGAGATGACTCCCGATGAAGTTGTGGAGGAGGTCAAGATGTCCGGTCTGCGTGGTCGTGGCGGCGCCGGATTTCCTGCCGGGATGAAATGGAGCTTCATCGACAAGAAATCGGGAAATCCACGCTACCTCATTTGCAATGCAGACGAAAGCGAACCAGGCACTTTCAAGGACCGCTACCTGATGGAAAAAATACCCCACCTGCTGATCGAGGGGATGATTTGTGCCTGCTATGCTTTGGGTGCCAATACCGGATACATCTACGTCAGGGGCGAATACAAATACATCATTGGCATTCTCAATGAAGCGCTCCGGGAAACCTATGCTGCCGGATTTCTCGGAACCAATATTTTGGGGACGGGCTACAACCTCGATATTATCGTTCATTCGGGCGCCGGTGCCTACATCTGTGGCGAAGAGACGGCACTGATAGAATCGCTGGAAGGGAAGCGCGGAAATCCGCGAATCAAGCCACCATTTCCGGCAGTCGTCGGATTGTATGGATGTCCGACCGTGGTGAACAATGTCGAAACGCTGGCAAACATCGGTTTTATCGTCAACAACGGAGGCAACGAATATGCACAGTACGGGGTTGGAAAGAGTACAGGCACCAAACTGATCTCCGCCTGTGGCAACATCAAGAATCCGGGTGTGTATGAGATCGAATTTGGATTGAGTGTCAGGGAGTTTCTCTTTGACGAAAAATATTGCGGTGGTATCAAAGACGGGAAGGTGCTGAAGGCAGTCATTGCCGGAGGATCTTCTGTACCCATTCTGCCCGCCGAGCTGATTCTTCAGACTGCTGCCGGAGAGGAAAGGCTAATGACCTACGAATCACTCTCGGAAGGCGGATTCGTAAGTGGGACCATGCTTGGATCAGGCGGATTTATCGTGTTCGACGAGGATGCCTGCATCGTTCGGAATACCTGGAATCTGGCCAGGTTTTACCACCACGAATCGTGTGGACAGTGCTCTCCCTGCCGGGAAGGCACAGGCTGGATGGAGAGCGTGCTGCACCGGATCGAAAACGGACAGGGCCGCAGCAAGGACATCGACCTCCTGGTAAGCATTGCTGGCAAAATAGAGGGGAATACCATCTGTCCGCTGGGGGATGCGGCTGCCTGGCCCATTGCCAGTGCAATCAGGCACTTCAGGCACGAATTTGAAGCGCACATTCAATACCCGGAGCAATGTATCCGGAAACAAATTGGGCAATTTGAAAATGCCACAATTTGAAAATTTGAAAATGACCGGATCGACGAAAATCGAAAATCCGAAATCGAAATTTGCTGTTTTTAGAGAACAAAAAAAATATATCATTTGAGATGCTGAAGGTTACTATAGATAATCACACAATTGAGGTTGAGGAGGGAACCACCATCCTGCAGGCAGCCCGTATGATCGGCGGTGCCGTAGTTCCGCCTGCCATGTGTTATTATTCCAAACTGAAGGATTCCGGCGGAAAGTGCAGAACCTGTCTGGTGAAGGTGACGCAGGGCTCGGCCAGGGATCCACGACCCATGCCCAAATTGGTAGCCTCGTGCCGGACCCCTGTCGCAGATGGAATGGTGGTTCAGAATATGACCTCCCCGGAGGTAATAGATACCCGGAAAGCCATCGTCGAATTTCTGCTCATCAACCATCCGCTCGATTGTCCGGTCTGTGACCAGGCCGGTGAGTGCGACCTTCAGAATCTGAGTTATGCAAATGGCAAAGAGGAATCTCGGTTTGAAGAAGCCAAGCGAAATTTCAAGGTAGTGGACATCGGCGACAAGATACAGCTGCACATGAACCGTTGCATCCTGTGCTACAGGTGCGTTTATACGGCAAATCAGCTTACGGACAAAAGATCACACGGAATTTTGTACCGGGGAGATGTGTCAGAAATCTCTACCTACATTCAAAACGACATCACCAACGATTTTTCCGGGAACATGATAGATGTTTGTCCGGTTGGTGCACTTACAGACAAGACCTTCAGGTTCAAGAACCGTGTTTGGTTTCTCAATCCCATGAATGCCAGCCGCTCTTGTACCAAATGCTCCGGAAAGGTGACCGCCTGGCTGCGGGGTGAGGAGATCTACAGGGTGACGGGCCGCAAGGATCAGTTCGGCGAAGTGGAAGAGTTTATCTGCAACGAATGCAGGTTCGATAAAAAAGAGAAATCCGACTGGACCATCGAATCTCCCAGGAACATCAAACGAGCTTCTGTGATTAGTCAGAACCATTACCTGCAGGCAAAGAAACCCTCCGTCATTCTTCCGCTGGAAAATAGAACTGTTAGTTTGGAGGAGTTTGAAAAAGAGAATACAAACGAAAAACAACCCTAAATTATGGATGGCAATTACATCCTGTACAAATTTATACTTGCATCGGTCATTTTGCTGATCAGCCTGCTGGTGGCGATGTATTCCACCTTGCTGGAAAGGAAAGTGGCCGCATTCTTTCAGGATCGGCTTGGTCCCAACAGGGCAGGTATTTTCGGCGTATTTCAGCCTCTTGCAGATGGACTGAAACTCTTCTTCAAGGAGGAGTTTATGCCCGGAGATGCCGATAAATTTCTGTATATCCTCGGTCCCTCGTTGACCATGATGATTGCTCTGCTGACCAGTGCCGTCATTCCATGGGGAGATAGTTTCGTCATCAATGGCAGCCTGTATTCCTTGCAGGTGGCAGATGTGAATGTTGGCGTGCTCTACGTTTTTGCCATTCTTTCCATCGGGGTTTACGGCATCATGATCGGGGGCTGGGCCTCCAACAACAAATACGCCCTGATCGGTGCGGTTCGCGCAGCATCCCAGATGATCAGCTACGAACTGGCCATGAGCATGGCCATCATCGCCATCGTGATGATGAGCGGTACCCTCAGTCTGAAAGACATCGTCGAGCAACAGCACGGAATGAACTGGAACATCTGGTACCAGCCGCTGGGATTTCTTATTTTCATCGTTTGCGCCTTTGCCGAATGCAACCGCTCTCCCTTCGACCTTCCCGAATGTGAAACGGAGCTGATTGGCGGCTATCACACCGAATACAGCAGCATGAAACTGGGTTTCTACCTCTTTGCCGAATACATCAACATGTTCATCTCTTCGGCGATGATTGCAACCCTCTTTTTCGGGGGGTACAATTTCCCGTTTATGGATTCGCTCCACCTTTCCCACAATGCCCTGACGATTATCGGATCCATCGTATTGTTCGTCAAAATACTATTCTTCGTATTCTTCTTCATGTGGGTGCGCTGGACCCTGCCAAGATTCAGATACGACCAGTTGATGCGTTTGGGCTGGAAAACCTTGCTGCCACTGGCTATCGTTAACATATTGATCACGGGTTTCGTGATTATGATCAAACATCACCTGTAACCATGACAGAAAAAACAGATACAGGATCCTTATCCGGGAGGAGCAAAGTCGTTTCAAACAAGAAGATGACTTTTGCCGAGCGGATCTACCTGCCTGCCATTTTCAAGGGATTTGGCATCACCATCAGCCATTTCTTCACGAAAAAGGCGACCCTGCAGTACCCTGAAGCCACCAAATCAAGATCCGAAATCTACAGGGGGATGCATGTCCTTAAACGGGATGATCAGGGCCGCGAAAGGTGCACTGCCTGTGGTCTTTGCGCGCTTTCCTGTCCTGCGGAGGCCATTACGATGATTGCCGCCGAGCGGAAGGAGGAAGAACTGAATCTTTACCGGGAGGAGAAATACGCCTCCGTTTATGAAATCAACATGCTGCGCTGCATCTTTTGCGGACTTTGTGAAGAGGCTTGTCCGAAGGAGGCCATCTTTCTGACCGACCGGATTGTTCCTTCAGATTTGCACCGGAGTGATTTCATCTACGGAAAGAATGTGCTGGTAGAACCCGTTGACAGCAGGATCGACATCAGTCACCGTCAAACCCCCGCCGTCCTCGCCTTCAAGAAAGATCCCACCCAAACCCATAACTCATAACTTCATATCTCATATCTTATCTCTCATATCTCACCATGATCTTCTCCAAATACCTCTTTTTTATCCTCTCCTTCATCGCCATTTATGCCGCGCTGAAGGTGCTGATATCTAAAAAACCGATGCACAGTGTGTTGTATCTGACTCTGGCCTTTTTTGCCATTGGCGGACACTACATTTTGCTGAATGCCCAGTTTCTGGCGGTGGTGCACATCATTGTTTATGCGGGTGCCATCATGGTACTCTTCATCTACACCGTGATGTTGCTGAACCTGAACATCCAGGGGGAGTTCCCCAAATCGAGGCTTGCCAAAATAGCCTCGGCCCTCGCCGGCGGATTGCTGCTGATGACCCTGATTGCCATCTTCCGTTCGTACGACCTGAAAATGGTGGCAGATCCTTCGCTCAACCAGATTGGTTTGGTGAAGAACCTGGGAAAAGTATTGTTCGAAGAGTATTATCTGCCCTTCGAACTCTCCTCCATCCTGTTTCTTGCCGCGATGGTTGGGGCGGTGATGTTGGGAAAAAAAGACATATATTAGATATAAGATATGAGTTATGAGAATGAAGGTTAAGAACTTTCGATCACTTTAGGTCACTCTGGATCACTTTTTGGGAAAAGAACAAACAATTGAAACAATATAAAGTCAGCTATCATGCAAAATATGCAAATCATACCGCTCGATTACTACATCTTCTTCTGCTCGGCACTGTTTGCCATCGGAGTGGTGGGTGTGTTGGTCAAACGCAACGCATTGGTCATTTTCATGTCGATCGAGCTGATGCTGAATTCGGCCAATCTGCTGTTGGCGGCTTTTTCGGCCTACCGGAATGATCCGGCCGGACAAATTTTCGTCTTCTTCATCATGGTGGTAGCCGCCGCGGAGGTGGCCATTGGACTGGCTTTGCTGGTGATGATCTACAGGTCGACCCACACCATCGACATCAATGTGCTCAATAAACTGAAATGGTAAACAAAAAGATTCATCCATATGCTTAGATATATTTGGCTTATGCCGTTGTTTCCATTGATTGGATTTATTTTGATCTCCTTAAATTTAAGGAGGTTGAAAGGGATTGCGGCAGGTGTATTGGCCTCTTCGATGGTTTTGATGCCTTTTTTGATCTCGCTGGTCATCTTTGGCTGTTTCGTGACAGGTGCTCCAGCACAAACGATCGATCTTTTTAGCTGGATCAGTTTCAACCATCTTTCCATCCCGTTCTCCTTCCTGTTTGACCGGCTCTCTTCCCTGATGTTGCTGATTGTGACCGGAGTAGGTTTCCTGATACATGTTTATTCAATCGGCTACATGAAGGAGGATGCCGGATTCAGCCGATTCTTCGCCTACATGAACCTGTTTGTGTTTTTTATGCTGTTGCTGGTGCTGGGCTCCAACTACCTGATCCTGTTTATCGGATGGGAGGGGGTGGGCTTGTCTTCCTATTTGCTGATTGGTTTCTGGTTCAAGAATCAGGCGTTCAACAATGCTGCCAAGAAGGCCTTCATCATGAACCGGATCGGTGACCTCGGCTTCCTGCTGGCGCTCTTCCTGCTGGTTCAGCAATTCGGAACCCTCAATTTCGCTGAGATTTTTGCCAAAAGTTCAGCCATCCCGGTAGGTAGTTTTTCCATCACCCTGATTACCCTGCTGCTGTTTGCCGGTGCCGTCGGCAAAAGCGCTCAGATCCCTCTCTTTACCTGGCTTCCCGATGCGATGGCTGGTCCGACACCCGTTTCTGCCCTGATTCACGCGGCCACGATGGTAACGGCCGGAATCTACATGATTGCCCGTTCCAACCTGCTCTTTGTGCTTTCACCGGTTACCATGACGGTCATTACCGTTATCGGGATCACGACCGCCCTGATGGCGGGAAGCATCGCGATGCTGCAGAACGACATCAAAAAAATACTGGCCTATTCGACAGTCAGTCAGCTGGGATTCATGTTCGTGGCCCTGGGGGCCGGTGCCTTCACGGGTGCCATGTTCCACCTGACCACCCACGCCTTCTTCAAGGCCCTGCTCTTTCTGGCCGCAGGAAGCGTCATCCACGCCCTGCACGGTGAACAGGACATTCGTAAAATGGGTGGCTTGAAATCCAGGATTCCGGTCACCTTCTGGCTCTTCCTGATCGGTTCGCTGGCCATCACAGGAATTCCTCCTCTGGCAGGTTTCTTTTCCAAAGACATGATCCTGTCGGGAGCCTTTCATGCCAGTCCTGTCTTGTGGATCTTGTCTGTCCTTGCTGCACTGATGACGGCTTTTTACATGTTCAGATTGCTGTTTGTCGTGTTCTGGGGCAAGCCTGCCGTACCCGAAAATCCAAAGCATCCGGTACATGAATCCCCGAAAATAATGACTGTTCCGATGGCGGTTCTGGCTCTTTTGTCCATCGTGGGCGGATGGGTCGGCATCCCGCATCTTCTCGGCGGTGAAGACAGGATCGGGACTTTCCTTTCACCTGTATTTTCGGCCTCCGGACAGTTGGTGAAAAGCTCTGGCGAGGCGATAAGTGAACAGACCGAACTCTGGCTGATGTCGCCTGTATTCCTGATCCTCGTGGTGATACTCCTGGTATACAGATATTATGTGCTGAACCCTGTTGTGGCAACTGCGGAATCCAAACGTTCCTTTGTGGCCAATCTGGTCTACAGGAAATTTTATGTGGATGAACTCTACGAAACGGTGATACAAAAACCGATTGCCACACTTTCTACCTTCTTTCACGATACCGTTGAAATTAGAGTCATCGACAGATTTGTCAACCAGACGGGGACTTTTGTGGTGTGGATCGGCAGAAACATCCGTTACCTCCAGACTGGAAATGTGGGCGCCTATCTTTTCTACATGGTGATCAGCATCATCCTGATCCTATTCTTTAACCTGTTTAACAAATAGCCATGTTAGGACTACTCATATCCACCCCGCTGCTGTTTTCACTGCTACTCTTTGCCCTGAAGGACAAGCCTTTGCTTAGCAAGAAAATTGCACTTGCATCCTCTTTGGTTACCTTCGTGATTGCAGGATTTGTCTTGATGCAATACCTTTCCCAACCAATGGGTTATCCGGTTTTCCATCCGGAAATCTTTCATTCCCTGGGCATTGAATTTTCCCTGGGTCTGGATGGTCTGAGCATGTTGCTCATTTTGCTGACCACAGTTCTTTTCCCCATCATCATCTATTCCGGATTCGGTAATGGAACGGAGCACCGCAGCAGTTTTTATGCGCTTCTGCTCCTGATGGAGATGGCGCTGATCGGCGTTTTCTCGACCACTGACATTCTTTTGTTCTATATTTTCTGGGAGATTGCACTGATCCCGATCTTCTTCGTGGCCATTCTCTGGGGAGGCGAAAATGCGAGATACATCACCTTCAAATTTTTCATGTACACCCTGGTCGGAGGTCTTTTCATGCTGGTCGCCATCGTCTTTTTGTATGTAAAGACTCCCGCGCCGCACTCCTTCGCCTTTACCGATTTTTACAAGGTGGTGTTGGATCCTTCCGCACAGAAATGGCTGTTTCTGGCCTTTTTCCTGGCTTTTGCCATCAAAATTCCGGTATTCCCCTTTCATACCTGGCAACCCGACCTCTATTTTACCGCACCGACGCAAGGCACCATGCTGCTGGCAGGTATCATGCTGAAAATGGGGGTCTACGGACTGTTGCGCTTCGTGCTGCCGCTTTTCCCGGGAGCACTTAATGATCTTGGACTTTATGCCCTCCTTTTGTCGGTCACAGGAATTGTCTATGCCTCTGTCATCGCGATCCGTCAAAATGAACTGAAGCGGCTGATTGCCTATTCTTCTCTGGCACATGTCGGATTGATAGCCGCCGGGGTCTTTACCCGCACCTTCAACGGACTGGAAGGAGCGATGCTACAGATGATCTCCCACGGGGTGAACATCGTCGGACTGTTTTTCTGCTACGAAATCATTGTTCGCAGAACCAAAACAGGCAACATTGAATCTTTGGGAGGCATTGCCACGAAAGCCCCTGTTTTCGCCGCATTTTTCATGATTATCCTGCTTGGCAGTATCTCTCTGCCTTTGACAAACAGTTTCATCGGCGAATTTCTGCTGTTGCTGGGCGTTTTCGAATACAACGGGTATCTTGCGGCTGTTGCAGGACTGACCATCATCCTCAGCGCTGTTTATATGTTGCGGATGTACCAGCGCACGATGTACGGAGAGGTAAAGGAAGCCACGACAGGATTTACGGACCTGACCAGGCAGGAGATCGCAGTGTTGGTGCCCATCGTGCTGATCATTTTGTGGATAGGTATCTATCCGCATCTTTTCCTCGGACTGGCGGAACCGGCAGTTAAAAATATTCTGGCCATTTATCATTGATTTGAAAATAATGAACGGCTTGACAGTGAATTAATTACTTGTCGGCCATCAGGTACAAAAGAAATAATTAAATAATTCACATGAAGGCAATTGTAGCCCTTACGATACTGGCGGTTTTGGTGATGTTTTTCGGCGTCCGGAAGATGAAGAAAGCCCTGCTGCCGCTGATATTTGTCGGCCTGATTAGTACCATGATCCTGAACATCCGCGAGTGGGGCACCTCCGTGCACTATTTCAACGAGATGTTCATTGCGGATAACTTCAGCATTGCTTTCAGCTCCATTCTGATCCTGATCGGGATTTTGATCTTTATGTTTGCCAACATTTACTACAAGGGAGTCGAACGTCCCCTCGAAGATATTTATGCGCTGATACTTTTTGCCCTGATTGGCGGCATCGTGATGGCCTCCTTCGGTAACCTGATCCTCTTCTTCGTCGGACTGGAAACCCTCTCCATCTCGTTCTATGTGTTGGCAGGTAGTAAAAAATTCGACATAGCGTCGAACGAGGCGGCGATGAAGTATTTCCTCACGGGATCCTTCGCCACCGGCTTTCTGCTCTTTGGCATCGCCCTGGTTTACGGTGTCTCAGGCTCTTTTAACCTCGAGGCCATCAATGCCTATGTGGTCTCCTGTCACGGCAGCGTACCAATGCTTTTCATAGCCGGAATGTTGTTGATTTTCATCGGAATGTCCTTCAAAATTGCGGCTGTACCGTTCCATTTCTGGTCGCCAGATGTCTACACCGGTTCACCCACTTTGATCACTGCCTTCATGACCACGGCCGGAAAGGTGGCCAGTGTGGCGGCTTTTTACCGCCTGATCTCGATCGCCTTCATCTCCCTCCATTCGGAGCTGGTGGCCACCCTGACGGTGATTTCTGTGGCCACGATCATCGTCGGAAACCTTTCGGCTGTCTACCAGGACAACCTGAAGCGGATGTTTGCCTATTCGGGCGTGGCGCAGTCGGGGTACCTGCTGATGGCGATGATCGTTTTAGGCCCCAAATCAGCGGGAATTTTGCTCTTTTTTGTGCTCAGCTATGTGATTGCCACCATTACCGCATTTGCGGTACTGATGCTGATCCGTGAGGAAAGAGGCACCTTTTTCATTCCTGCCTTCCGGGGGTTGGCCAGGAACAATCCGGTAGAGGCNTTNGCCATGGCCATTGCNATGATGTCNCTGGCNGGNATTCCNCCGCTGGCGGGNTTCATGGCGAAATACAATCTGTTTGTNCTGGCCGCCGAGGGGGGCTATACCTGGCTGGTGGTCGTGGCCATCATTGGATCGATGATNAGCATCTACTTCTATTTCAAACCGATCCTTGCCAGCTATTTTTCGGAAGGGGAGCCGCAGCACAAGATCGAATCGAGCATCAATTTCAAATTCAACATCATCATCTGCACCATCCTGATGATCGTGCTTGGATTTTTGCCGCAGGTGATTATCAATCTGCTCTAGGTAGAAAGACTGGGAGGACTGGGAAGAGGGGAGGACTATAAGACTGTAGGACTATAAGACTTGGAGAAAATAGAGGAGAGTGATGAGCTGTCGAAATCAGAGACTTTTCAATTTGGTTTGAAAATAAAGTAGACCGCCAGGATCAGAAAACAAAAGCCAATCAAATGGTTCATCCGGAAAGTCTCCGTTTTGAAAACCAGCAAAGTGAAGATTACGAAAACAGATATGGAGACCACTTCCTGGATCACCTTTAGCTGAACCAGGGTAAAGGGTCCGCCGTTTCCGGAATAGCCGATCCTGTTGGCTGGCACCTGGAAGCAATACTCGAAAAAGGCGATGCCCCAACTAATCAGAATGATCGCAAACAACCCCAACGCTTCCGACCATCTCATCTCTTTAAATTTCAGGTGACCATACCAGGCGAGGGTCATAAAGCTGTTGGACAAAATCAATAGGGCGACGGAGGCAATACTTTTCATTATTTTCTAACTTGATAGGTCTGCAAAAATAGGTTAATTACCTGATTTGTCTGGCAAGTAAGTATATCGGGAAAGAAAAATAAATTGCACAAGGCCATTTTGAAAATCACTTGTGATTTTCGTCTCTGTGACCTTATCAATCAGCATCACAAAAAATCTTTTCCCATGACTTGGTTGGATAGATTAATTGATTTTTCACCTGTTACCCTCCGTGTTCCTCCGCAAAATTTTTCTCCTGATCGGAATGCCTTACCCATTTGCCAATGGCTTCCGTCAAGATCAGCAACACACAAATCAAAATCACGATGGTCAAAGTGGAATTGACGATCCCCTGCATCCTCGTTGAATCGGCGATGGTCTGCGGAAGATAGATGTTCACCAGGTTCATCACCCCTCCGGCGATCGTGGTGATTCCGACAAAAGTCATCGGGATGACTGTAATCCAGATGTATTTCCGCTTGCCGTGGTTGATCAGGTAGGAGGTGCCGATGGCCAGTGCCAGGGTGGCAAGAAGTTGGTTGGCGACGCCAAACATCGGCCAGATGGTGGAGACGGTGCCGGTATAGATGAAATAGCCCCAGGCAAAGACGATCAGGAAGCTGGTGGTCAGGCTTCCCGGGATCCAGTTGGCGCGGGCAAAGGGGGCATAGATTTTTCCCATCGACTCCTGCAGGATGAAGCGGGCAATCCGGGTACCGGCATCCACGGTAGTGAGGATGAACAAGGCTTCGAACATGATCGCAAAATGGTACCAGTAGGACATCAATCCCCGGAGTCCGGGCAGATCGGAGAAGATCTGGGCCATTCCGACGGCCAGCGACACGGCACCGCCCGGCCGGCCTGCAATTTTTTCGCCCACTTCTGCTGAAAGTTGGGTAAGATTGCTGTCGACAAATCCCATCGAATGAAGCTGGGGCAAGATTTGGGCGAATTTCTCGGGCGAGACGTTGATCTGAAAATAGTCGAGCGGGAAGAGGCTGGTGGCGGCAATGAGCGCCAGGATGCTGACCATCGCCTCCGCCAGCATGGAACCCACGGCAATGGGTTTGATGTGCGACTCCTTCATGATCATTTTGGGCGTCGTGCCTGAACTCACCAAAGCATGAAATCCGGAGATGGCGCCGCAAGCGATGGTGATAAAGAGGTAGGGGAAGAGCGTTCCCGGAATAATCGGTCCGCCGCCGTGGATAAATGGGGTGATATTGGGCATTTTGATTACAGGGGCTACCAGAATGATGCCTACTGCCAGCATCCCGATCACACTCAGCTTCATGATGGAACTCAAATAATCTCTGGGCGAAAGGAGCAGCCACACCGGTAAAACGGATGCAAAGAAACCGTATCCGGCTAGCAAAACAGTCAGGGTCTTCCGGTCGTAGGTAAACCAGCTTTCGACTGACGATCCGGGTACGTATTTGCCGTAAATAACGGCCAGGGAGAGCAGAATTACCCCAATCACTGTTGCCTCGACCGTTCTGCCCTTGCGGAATTTAAACATCCACAATCCCATGAAAATGGCAATGGGAATGGTGGCCGCGATGGTAAAGGTCCCCCAGGAGCTTTCGGCAAGCGCATTGACCACTACCACGCCGAGTCCTGCCAGTGCAATGATCAAAATGATCAGCACTGCCACGGAGGTGATGTTTCCGCTGAAGCTGCTGATTTCAAGGGTGGCAATCTCGGCCAGGGATTTTCCGTCGTGCCGGACGGAGGCGGTCAGGATCACGACGTCGTGGACAGCACCCGCAACTACGGCCCCAACCAGCATCCAGACAAAGCCAGGCATAAAGCCAAATTGTGCAGCAAGAACGGGACCTACGAGCGGACCGGCGCCCGCGATGGCGGCAAAATGGTGGCCAAAAACCACCCATTTTGGCATCGGATAGTAGTTGTGCTTGTCGAAGAGCCTGAAGGAGGGAGCCTCGATCGTGTCGTTGAGCATCAGTACCTTGGTCGCGATGAAACTGTAATACAACCGGTAGGCAAGCGCCAGAAAGGCGAGTGCACCAATTACGAAGGGCATGGCATTCATAAATTGCATAAATAGTTGGCGATCAAATTTATGTAATTTATATGGTGATTGGTCAACTCAATGACACAGTTTAATTAATAAAGGGTGACAACCTGTCAAACCTGATATTGGCTTTTAATTTTTGTAAACCATGTAATTTGTGGTGGGAGAGGGCTTTCTTCGCCATAATATTTTGATTAGCGGATTCATCTGCTTACATTTGAAACAACTAATACTACTTTCCATGAAGAAAAGAGTTCAAAATTTCATTTTGGTTGCCTTCCTCTTGTTGCCTGGATTCATCTCCAATGCCCAAAAAACAACTGGTCCGCAACCTGAATTCAAAAATGCCCCGGTTCGGTTCAAGGAGCACGGACAAACGTTTCAGCAGGTAATTCTCAATTGCAGTGCCGACCAGGCCGGAACGGTCGTGGTCAGCGAAGGGGGCAGAGAGCTGTTGAAGTCCGAACTCAAAAAGGGCAAAAACAGCATGATGGTCACCATCCCAGTGGTGGAGCGGGAGAAGAAAATGACCTTTTCGACCAGCATCAACGGTGGAAAAGCCATCCAGACCGCCCTTATCGTGAAACCACCCAAAAAATGGGAGATCTACCTGGTGCAGCATGCCCATACCGACATCGGATATACCCGGCCACAGTCTGAAATCCTGGCGGAGCACCAGCGTTACATCGATTATGCCCTGGATTATTGTGATAAAACCGATAATCTGCCCGATCAGGCCAAATTTCGCTGGACCTGCGAATCTGCCTGGGTGGTGAAAGAGTATCTGAAAACCCGTCCAGCCACACAAATAGAGCGGTTGAAAAAACGCATCGCCGAAGGACGGATCGAAGTAACCGGAATGTTCTGCAACATGGCGGAGACCTCCGACGAAAATCTGATGACAGATTTCCTGCGTCCGTTGCAGGCGATCCGGGAAACCGGTATTCCGGTCAAGGTGGTGATGCAGGACGACGTCAACGGGATTGCCTGGTGCATGCCTGATTTTTTCAAGAACACAGGGGTGAAATACCTGAACATGGGCATCAACCAGACCAGGTCCATACTTCCTTTCGACCTGCCGACCCTCTTCTGGTGGAAAGCTCCGTCGGGAGAGAAGTTGCTCGCTTTCAGGGCGGATCATTACATGACAGGGAACTTCTTCGGCATGGAGAGCAAGGCCATCAAACCGGAGAAAATGCTGGGTCATTTGGCCGATCTGGATGCCAAAAACTATCCCTTCGACAAGATTGCCATTCAATTTTCAGGCTACTTTACAGACAATGCCCCTCCTTCCACGGCTGCCTGCCAATTGGTGAAGGAGTGGAACGAAAAATATGATTTTCCGAAGCTGAAACTGACAGTGGTCAGCGAGTTTTTTGAATACGTCGAGAAAAACTACGCCAATAAACTTCCCGTTTACCAGAAGGCCTGGCTCGACTGGTGGACCGACGGCGCCGGCTCCTCCTCCCGCGAAACGGCGGAAGTGCGGAAGACCCAGAATCTGAAACAGGTGGACGAGGGGCTGTTTGCCATGACGGCCTTGAACGGGGGTGCGCTCAATCCCGGACTGCAGGCCGAGAGCGACCACATTGCCGAAAATGCCATCTTCTACGACGAGCACACCTTCGGTGCCGACGAAAGCATCGATCATCCCTATTCTGAAAATACGGCAAGGCAGTGGCTGCAAAAAGGGGCCTATGCCTGGGAAGCACTCAAAATGCAGACGCTTCTTCACGAAGAGGCTTTGGCTCGTTACCAGCCTTTCCTGAAAAAGGCGGACTTTCCCGTGATTCATGTTATCAATTCACTGGGATGGAAGCGCTCCGGTACGGTTAGGTTGTTTGTGGATTTTGAAGTTTTGCCGATCCTGAAAGCGGTCAAAATCATAGATATTGCCACAGGAGCCGAAGTGCCGGCACAGATGCTCTCCAAACGGGCCGAAGGGGCCTGGTGGGAGCTGGATGTAAAAGACATTCCCGCCCTGGGTGTCAAAACCCTGAAGATTGAGGTAAGCGAAGCGGATCCGGCGAAGCCATTGGAGGCTACTCTGACAGAAGCGTTGCAGAATCAGTTTTACAAATTGGTGATTGACAAGAAGACAGGAGCGATCAGTAGCTTGTTTGACAAGGAATTGAATGTTGAATTGGCGGATGCGCAGAACCCGTGGAAAATTGGTCAGGCCATCCACGAGACACTCCCAAAGCGGGATAAATACGAGCTTTCACATACCACGGTATCCGGAGTAACGGTCGATAAGGGGACCAATGGCCAGGTATGGGAGAGTATCAAAATTGCTGCTGAACTGGCCGGAACGGATAAGGGCACCGACAAATCGCCGAAAGGCCTCGAGATGGAGATACGCCTGTACAAAAACGTAAAAAAGGTGGAGTTGAAATACACCGCGCACAAGCAAATTGTTACGGATCCCGAAGCGACCTATGTTGCCTTTCCGTTTGCCTTTCCGGATTCGAGGATTGTTTTTGAGACCATTGGTGGAACGCTGACGCAGGGAGAGCAACTGCCAGGATCCTCTTCCGACTGGAATGTCGCGCAGAATTTCGTAGCCGTTCGCGGAAAAACAGGGCAAATCGTGATTACCAGCAACGAGATCCCGCTCTGGCAGTTCAGCGATTTCAACCTGGGTAAATTTGAGCGCTATCCCAAACCAGGAAAGACTACGCTCTACTCATGGGTCATGAACAACTATTGGTTCACCAACTTCAGGGCTTACCAGGAGGGAGGATTCAGCTGGAGCTACCAGATCACCTCCTCCAAAGACACCACCAATACCTTTGCTACAAAATTCGGGTATGGGGAAAGAAACGTATTTCCAACCCGGACTTTCCCTGCCGGGAAACCCGAATTGAAGGAATCTGTTTCCGAAAGTCTGAAGATTGCCGGTGACGGTAACGTAATGCTGGTAAACAGTCGTCCGGCCTTCAATGGCAGGGATGCGGTGCTGCTTCATTTCCGGGAACTGGATGGCAGGGAGTCTACCATCACGCTGTCAGGTAACATCGCTGGCAGGCAGGTGAAAGCCTTCCACCTGGTCAATGTGCTCGGGGAGACAGTGGCTAACTGCAATGCTACCCTTCATTTTAGTCCGTACGAAGTAAAATTTGTCGAACTGGAATTTTGAATGATAAAGATGTTACATTTGTAACTAAATATAATCTACTGTAAATCAAATATATATAACAATAAGACAATTAAATATGTCAAAAGAAACCGATTTGGTCAGAGTCTTTACCGGTACGGAGATTTTGGTGTCATTGCTGAAGGAAGATTTGGAAAACGCAGGAATAGCGGTTTATGTCAGGAATGACTTTCAGTCAGGGATATCCGTCGGATTTGTTGGCGGAGTTATTTCAGCGGTGGATCTGTATGTCCAGGAATCAGATCTGGACAAAAGCTATCCAATCCTCAATGAATTCAGGAAGATCAACAACGAATGAGTCGACAAAACATCAATTGCAACAAAATGAACTCCAGAGAACGCATTCTTGCAGCCATCAACCACACACCATCCGACCGAATTCCGTTGGACCTGGGTGCGACCCCCAGTACCGGTATTTCGGTAGTTGCCTACCGGAATCTAACCAGCTATCTTGGTATGGGGCATCTTCCAAACAAAGTCTACGATGTGATCCAGGAGGTCACCCAACCAGAAATGGAATTGCTGGACTATTTTGGGGTGGATGTACTTGACATCGGACGTGAATTCAATACTGCCCCGGATTACTGGCAGGAGCTGGAACTCATCAAAGGCACACCGGCACTTTATCCCAAATGGTTCAATCCTGTCAGACAGGCAGATGGCTCGTGGCAAGCCCCGGGGAAAACAGGCGAAATGATAGGAAAAATGCCACAAGGAGCCGCTTTCTTCGATCAACTGATTTTTCCCTACCGGGATGGCTACCCGACAAGTTACGAAGGGTTGGATCGGGAGATGTCGCGGGTCATCTGGGGTGGGTTCGGTTTCACTCCCTACGACTGGATCGACGAACCCGGATTCTGGCAGATGCTGCGGGAAAAAACGATTGCATTGAGGCAAAAAACAGACAAGGCACTGTTGTTGGGAGTTGGCTGTAACCTCTTCGAATGGGGGACTTTCCTACGCCGCATTGACAATTTTCTGACGGATCTTTACCTGGAACCTGAAAATGTTCACTCCCTGATGGATGAACTGATGAAACGACACCTGGAGTTTCTTGGAAAAGTTTGTGAAGCGGTGGGGGATATCGTAGACATCCTGAAATTCGGCGACGATCTGGGTACCAATACAGGTCCCTTCATCCCCAACGAAACTTACAGGGAATTTTTCCTTCCCAGACACAAACAGTTGTGCGATTTTGTTAAGTCCCATTCAAAAGCCCACACCATGCTGCATTGTTGCGGCGGCATCTACGAATTGATTCCGGATCTGATCGAAGCGGGATTTGAAATTTTGAATCCCATTCAGATCAATGCCATCAACATGGAGCCCAAACGACTGAAGCTCGAATTCGGACGTGACCTGACCTTCTGGGGCGGTGGCATCAACACTCAGAGCGTGCTGAATCGGGCCACCCCGGCCGAGGTAAAAAAGCATGTGGTGGAGAATTTGGAAGCATTTAGTCCCGGAGGAGGTTTTGTTTTCAACACGGTTCACAACATCCTGTCGGAAGTGCCACCCGAAAACATTGTCGCCATGTTTGAAGCGGTCC
>TBL_comb47_HYPODRAFT_10003917_pt1 | contig 17361 bp, 20 predicted proteins | sample TroBogypolimnion_40_FD_10682 | JGI IMG/M metagenome (IMG submission 10682)
ATAACTGGGATCTGTGCATAACAGCCCTGTGCCGTCATTGGATCTTCGTTCCCGAAGCCCACCCCGCCTCCCATTTGTTATGAAACATACTTCTCCCTTGATGGCATAAGCCCCACCCAGAGCAAAACTGGGTGGGGTTTATGCTGGAGCGATGTCACCAATTGGAATGGATTCTGATCAGGTCATACAGGCAGTGCTGAGCATTGGGACCAGTTGTCGTTGACTTTAGGATGATTTGGTCGTAACCGAACCGCAAAAGGTACCCCACTCTGTCATTAGCGCTTTTCGCTTTTCAAATTGGGTACCTCATTGGTAGGCACGCTCCACGGCGTCCGGCAGTTGATGCGCCAAAGCATGTTCAGCTACCTCGCGTGGATAGGCAGTTGTCTCTGCAGCTCACATTCGATAGGTGGACCGAAATCCATGCACCGTGATGCCGTCACCGCTGGCATCTACCCAGATTGGCTTTTCCTCATCGGTGTTCATGCGCCGCAGGACTGCGGTCAACGACATGTCCGATAACTCTTGCCTTTTTGTACCTGCAAAGACAAACCGGTGGTTGTTGGTGTCTGGTATTTCCCCTTTCATAACGGCATCAGCAGACCGAATTGTTTTTAGGATGGCAAGCCTGCGTCTGCTGACAGCGGTAAGCACCCAGGGAACCTAAGGAGATGCACTGGCGCACGTTTAAGCGATTGCGGGCCATGCACGATCCCAAAGCGCTGAAGTGCATGGCGGTGCATGATGACCAAGCCAGGCAAGTCAGTGGAGTCGCTGGACACGACTAACCGGGCGACGGTGGAGTTGTAAATAGGGTGAAAGGCAAAACGTTGCATTTTTTATTGTGATTCCACATAATTCGACAAAATGCAGTTCCGCTCCAATTTTTATGAACAAGATGAAACCGGATGTAGCGACAAGGGAAATTGTTGGCAGTAAAGTCAGACAATTGCGAAAGCTAGCGGGCCTGACACAGGAAGAGACAGCCGGCCGTTGCGGAATCTTTCGCACTTACCTCTCACGTGTTGAATCAGGTACAGCAAACCCGACCATTTCGGTGTTGGCCGAGCTGGCCATGTGCTTTGACGTAGACGTGAGGGAACTGTTTCGCGTGTGACTTTGAGGCCGGTGGGATGTCAAAACCTTTGGTGTTTCCAGCGGTTAACCGATTGGTTCCACTTGTGATTACCCTAACCAGGATGTGCCCGGAGGGTAGGGGGTCCTAATCCCTGCAGATCACCGACAAGCTAGACCGCAGGTTTCCCCAAGCGGACAATAAAACCGCCATTTGAAAACAGTCAAAATGACGGGCAACCTGGCGGCGGCTGACTTGTAGGCCAGAATTGCGTGATGCTCACGAAAAGTGGGCTCAGGGCTGGCGCAGTGCTGTATGCCTAGAGTAGTGGGGGCTCAAAACCTCAAGAGGCGATGGCCGGACACCGCTTGTGTAGGCTCATCATCACAAACGTGGACAAAAAAAGTAAAAAAGAGGACCGGTGACCATTGCCCTCCTTTGCGGCGGGCTTTCCTTCTTTTGTCTGTGTCACCGTGGCACAATCGATCAACAGTGTTTTAAACGCCACACGAGGGTCACATTTAAAAATGACGGTACTTTTGACGGTACTTTTTGAATTTGATTCTGAGAAACCCTGCATCCATGCGGGTTGCGGGACCGAATAGGGTTCCGGTCTCGGCACCAAATGCACAACTACACTCGACACCATGCCACGCTATAACGCTCCATTCGAAATTCATGTCCACGGACAGGTGCCTTTGCGGGCGGATGTGGGATTCGACGCGCTGCAGGAATCACTTAGACCCTTGTGGAAATACGCCGGTTGCCGCTCCTTGTCCGATGGTGCCCAGAGCTCCTATGAAGATGAACCCGGCATACAGTTCGATGCAGAAGAGCATGTTCTGCAAATGTGCTGGACGGTGGCCGGTGACGAGGACTTTCGGCAAACGCTGGACGAGGTCTGCATGAACCTGAATGAAATTGCCGACACGGGCGCGGCGATTGAGGTCACTTTCTACGATGCTGATTTTGACAGCGAGGATGCGCCGGCTTCCGCAGAGTCGCGCGACGACTTTCTGATGCTGTTTGTCGGCCCCAATCCGGCCGCCATCATGCAGGTTCAGCGCGATCTGCTGGTGCAAGACCTGATCAACATGATGGAGCGCCATTTCGACGGCTCCGAACTCGGTGGCGTGGTGGCCGAGGTGGACAAATTGTTTGCAGCGCGCTTTGATGCGCTGGTGCATTCACTTGAAATAGGCAAGCCGCCGCGCGGCTCGGGAGGCAACCACGGTGGCCATGGTGGAGGACGCAAGCCACGCCACCTGCACTGAGAACGCGTAACCGATATGCTCAAAAAAATAAGCGTTCAACAAATTCAACTGGGGATGCACTTGAAGGAGTTTTGTGGCTCCTGGATGGAGCATCCTTTTTGGCGCAACGGTTTTGTGATCACCGACCCCAAAGACATTGAGAGCATTCTTGCCAGCAGCATCAAAGAAGTCTGGATTGACTGTGGCAAGGGTCTGGATGTTGCGCCCGGCGAAGTGGCCGTGTCCGAGGCGGAGTCAGACGCCCAGGTGGACGAGGCCTTGGAACAGGTCGTGCTTGATCGGCGCAATGTGGCGCCCTTGTCGACCGCGGCTGAAATCGAGAATGCCACCAAGATCTGCCTGCAGTCCAAGCGTGCCGTGATTTCCATGTTTGAAGAGGCGCGCATGGGCAAGGCGGTGGATACCGGTGGCGCCAAAAAGTTGGTGGAGGAAATCACCGACTCGGTGGCGCGCAATCCGGGTGCACTGATCAGCCTGGCCCGCCTCAAAACGGCGGACGACTACACCTATATGCACTCGGTGGCGGTCTGCGCCATGATGGTTGCGTTGGCCAAACAGTTGAGGCTGGACGAGGAGCAGGTGCGTCTGGCCGGGCTCGCGGGCTTGATGCACGACATTGGCAAGGCCATGATTCCCATGGAGATACTTAACAAACCGGGCAAGCTGACGGTGGCCGAGTTTGAGATCGTGAAGCAGCATCCGCGCGAGGGCCATACCCTGTTGCTGACTGGGCACGATGTGGACCCCTCCGTACTGGATGTGTGCTTGAACCACCACGAAAAAGTGGATGGTTCAGGCTATCCTGCGGGACTCAAGGACGCGCAGATCAGCCTGTTTGCAAAGATGGGTGCGGTGTGCGATGTCTATGACGCCATTACCTCCAACCGTCCGTACAAGGCCGGTTGGGACCCCGCCGAATCACTGCGCCGCATGGCCGAGTGGGCCAAGGGGCACTTTGATATCCAGGTGTTCCAGGCCTTCGTTAAAAGCCTGGGCATTTATCCGATTGGCAGTCTGGTGCAGCTCAGTTCGGGGCGCCTGGGTGTGGTGGTGGAGCAGACTGGCAAGTCCTTGACGACGCCATCGGTTAAGGTGTTCTTTTCCACCAAGTCCAATATGCGCATCGTCCCCGAAATTATCGATTTGTCCAAGCCGGGTATCGCAGAAAAAATCGTCAGTCGCGAAGACCCCGCCAAATGGCGCTTCGGGGACCTGAATGAATTGTGGTCGGGAATCGCCAGTTGATGCGCAGGGTGGAGTCGGTCAGGCTCTTTGTGCAAAGCTCCAGGCCAGTTCAGCCAGTGGCCTGGCACTCGCGCCTGAGCTAGCGGCCTGGGCGCTGGAGGCGGTACCCGATTCTGCGCGTTTTGCGATGCCTTGCAGGATGGCGGCGATGCGGAACATGTTGTACGCCATGTAGAAGTTCCAGTCCTGCGCAAGTTGCTCGGGCGTGGTCAGACCGGTGCGCTCACAATAGCTGCGGATGTAAGCCTGTTCACTCGGAATGCCCAGGGCCTTCAGGTCGAGACCGGCGATACCGCGGAACATGCCACTGGGAATGTTCCAAGCCATGCAGTGGTAGCTGAAGTCGGCCAGGGGATGGCCCAGGGTCGAGAGTTCCCAATCCAGTACCGCAATCACTTTGGCTTCGTTGGCATCAAACATCAGGTTGTCTAGACGGTAGTCGCCGTGGACGACGCTCAACATGGCCTCGTCGCGCGCCATGGCGGGAATGTTCTGCGGCAACCAGGCCATCAAAGAATCCATCTCGGGGATGGCCTGGGTGATCGATGCAACATACTGGCGGCTCCAGCGGCCGATCTGGCGATCGAAATAGTTGCCGGGCTTGCCATAGTTGCTCAAGCCTTGGTGCGCCACGTTGACGCTGTGCAGGCAAGCGATGACGCGGTTCATTTCGTCATAAATGGCCGCCCGCTCAGATACCTCCATGTCCGGCAGCAGCGGGTCCCAAAGGACGCGCCCGTCCATGTACTCCATCAAGTAAAAGGCCCGGCCTATGACCGACTCATCTTCGCACAGGCAGAGCATGCGGGGTACCGGGACCTGGGTGTCGGCGAGGCCGCGCATGACCGTAAATTCCCGCTCCACAGCGTGCGCCGAGGGCAGCAGCTGCGCCACCGGTGCCGGCTTGGAGCGCATGACATAGTTGCCGCTGGGCGTCACCAGTTTGTAGGTGGGATTGGACTGGCCGCCCTTGAACATCTCGACCCGGATTGGGCCCTTGAATCCGGGCAGCTGTTGTTCCAGCCACGCCGTAAGGGTCGCCACATCGAACGCATGCTTGCCGGTAGCGGCTCGGGTGCCAAGAAAATTTTCAAATTCACTCATAAGGTATTGGTCTTTTCAATGATCGGCTTCGGCAATGCGCATCAGCGATTGCCGGTCACGAATGACCAGGCCGCCAGGCTCTATGCCAATAATGTTTTCGCGCTCCATGCCCTTGAGCTCCTGGTTCACCCTTTGCCTAGATGCGCCCAGCAGTTGCGCCAGCTCCTCCTGCGCCAGGTGCAGCCCAATGCGCACCTCGCTGGCGTTGCTCAGCGAGGGTACGCCATAGCTGCGCACCAAGTGCAACAGCTGCTTGGCCAGGCGTGCCCGCAAGGGCAGGGTGTTGAGGTCCTCCACCAGGCCGTAGAGCTGGCGTATGCGCCGCGCATTCAGGCGCAGCAGTGCCTCGTAGAGTTCCACATGGTTGGCCAGAATCTTCTTGAAGTCGGCCCTGGCCACGCACAGAATGGTGCTTTCGCCGTGGGCATAGGCGTCATGGGTTCTGCGGTCACCGTCAAAGATCGAGACATCGCCAAACCAGATGCCAGGCTCCACATAGGTCAGGGTGATCTGCTTGCCGGAGATCGACGTGGAACTTACCCGGATCGCCCCCTTGGCACAGGCCATCCACTCCTCCGGTGGCTCGCCTCGGGCGGTGATCAGATCGCCATCCTGGTGGCGCCTGACGTAGGCACAACGCAGGATGTCGTGGCGCAGCGAAGGCGAGAGCGAGCAAAACCAGCGCCCGGCGTTGATGGCCGCGCGCTCGTCGATGGTCAGAATGGGTTCGTCCATAGCCTTTTGGTTGTACTTTTCGAAAGCCGCATTGTCCGCGTCGCGTGGCGGCTTGGCACGGTGGCCTGTCGCCAGCGTGTCAGCAGGCGGATCGCGGGGCATGCTGTATGCCACAAGCGACATTCCTCTGGCTTGCAGCTCGGTACTTTTGCTTCAAGTATGGACTATATCGGCGACCGCGCAGAATGCTCGCTTGCATGTGACAAAATGACTCCAAGATATGAAGCTCCACAGTACAACCCAATTCGCAGCGATATGCATGGTGTGGACGCTCGCTTATACGCCGGCATCGGCATTGACGCTGGGCCGCATGCATGGTGGCGTGTTGCTGGGCCATGAACTGGATCTCACGGTACAGGTGCAGTTTGTGCCCGAGGAAGATGTTTCTGCGGCGTGTTTTGTTGCCGATGTTGCTTATGGCGAAACTCCTGTGCCGCGCAGCCGCATTACGGTGTTATCCCAAGCGGGAACCCAGCCCCAAACCCAAGTGCTCCGTGTCCGCTCCAGCGCGCGTGTGGACGAGGCCGTGGTGAGCGTCAATCTCACGGCGGTGTGCGCGCCCAATGCGTCGCGTCGTTATGTGATGCTGTCAGACGTGCTCAGCGAATCGCTTAGTGGCGCAGCACAGCCTGCTGCAGCAGTGCACAGCGCGGCCGCTGTAGGCAAGGAGCTGTCGCAGCCGCCTATGGTGGCCATTGCCCAATCGGCAAGAACTTCGGTCGCAGTTGCCAAGCGGCCAGCACCCAAGGCGGTAAGCCCCAAGGCGAAAGTTCTCGCTGCACCCAAAGCCGTGACTGCTACCGAACATGATGGCGCAGTCAAGGCGCTGAAACAGGCCCAGGCGGCCGCCCTCGAAGACTTGCAGCGGCGCGTCGATGCCATTTCAAAATGGCAGGACCAAAGCCACACGGCAGATGACTTGTTGAAAGTCGAAGCGCGTCAAAAGGCGCTGGAATCGGAGCTCAAGGCATTGCATCTTTTGAGCGCCAAGAACCAGCAGAGCATTCAAACCTTGTCGGCCGCGCTGGACAAGGCGGAGTCGGGAAATTACCCTAGCTTTCTGATCTATGGGCTGGGCGCGCTGCTGGCTGGCTGTTTGGCGTCGCTGGCGTTTGTGTTGATCCGGTTGCGCCGCAGCGGGGGTGATGCCTTGCCCTGGTGGTCGGAGTTTGATAAGGTTGGACGTGGCGAAACGCAGCCCCTGCAGGAGGCTCCCTCCAGTAGAGTCGAAGCCCTCAGCCCGGGGCTTGCCAAGCCAGTTGCTTCAGCAGGCGCAATGGTCGCCGCCGCGCCGGTGGCCAGGGCGGAGGAGGTCGAAGCGGTCAGCGAGTCATTCTGGCCGCAGGTCGCCCCTGTGCCGCCTGAGCCCGTTCGCGCGGCTGCGCCTGCGGCCGTCGCAGCGTCTGGACACGTGCCAACCGGCCATGCGAGCCTGCGGGCCATCAGCACCAAGGAAATGCTGGATGTGCGCCAGCAGGCAGAATTCTTCATGGCGCTGGGACAACACGACGATGCCGTCCAATTGTTGGAAACCAGCATCCAAAGCAGTGCTGAGGCCAATCCGCTGGTCTATCTGGACCTGTTGAAAATATTCCACACGCTGAGTCGACGTTCGGAATTTGAGCAGGTCCGTACCGAATTTAATCAGCAGTTCACCGGCCGCATACCCGAATATTCCAGCTTCCTGTTGGAAGGTAATGGGTTGGAAGCCTACGACGATATTTGCCAGCAAATTGTCGTCCTATGGCCGACCGAGTACACAGTGGATTTCATCGAGCAGTGTCTGGTCAGAACCGCTGAAGACGATCCTGAACAGGGTATAGACCTGCAGGCGTTCAAGGACTTGCTGCTGCTTTACGGCGTGCTCAAGCGCCTGGACCAGACTCCTGATTCCCAGATAGTGCCCTTTAGCGCATCACGCGCCGCGCCATCGCCGAGCGCTCCACAGCACACCTCGGTTGCGAGCGAGGCGCCGACGGCTGCATCCTTCCCTGTGCTGACCGGTGCACCGGCGCCAAGCGAGAAGCCGGTAGCTGACCTGGACATCGACCTGGACCTGGACCTGGATTTGAACTTCGATCTCGATCTGGATCTGGGCGCCGAGCCGGATAAAAAAGTGCCAAGCGACAACCTGATTGACTTCGACATGTCGGGCTATAACTTGTCCAAGGCGCCCAGGGACGCTAAGAAATAAACAACCGTCAGCGGCGCACCTGGAGTGCGCCCGGATTGACGATATTCGTTGGCGTGCCCTTGATGAAATTCACCACGTTGTCAAAAGCGGTGCCGAAATATTCCTCGTAATTGGATTGTTCGACGTAGCCGATGTGGGGTGTGCAAATGCAGTTTTCCAGACGCAAGAGCGCATGACCCTGAAGAATCGGCTCGGTTTCAAACACGTCCACTGCGGCCAGTCCGGGGCGTCCCCGGTTCAGTGCGCTTATCAAGGCATCTGGCTCGATCAACTCGGCGCGTGAGGTGTTCACCAGAATGGCAGTCTGCTTCATGAGCGCCAGATCGGCGGCTGTGACCAGATGCTGCGTGGCGATGTTCAGACGCAAATGCAGGGACAGTACATCGGAACACGAAAAAAACAGTTCCCGGCTTGGCGCTGCCAGGTAACCGTCACGAAGCGCGGCTTCACGTGAGGCTTCGCTACCCCACACCAAGACATGCATGCCAAATGCCTTGCCGTAGCCCGCCACCAACTTGCCAATGCGCCCGTAACCCCAGATGCCCAGGGTCTTGCCGATCAGCGTGGTGCCCATTCCAAAATTGGGCGGCATGGAGCCCGATTTGAGTCCCGACTGCTGCCACGCACCATGCTTCAGGTTGCCTATGTAATGGGGCAAGCGTCGCATGGCCGCCATGACGAGTGCCCAGGTCAACTCCGCCGGGGCGACGGGCGAGCCCACACCTTCCGACACCGCAACGCCACGCTCGGTGCAGGCCTGCAGATCGATATGGCTGCCGGCACGCCCAGTTTGTGAGATCAGCTTGAGTTTGGGTAGTTTTTCTATCAACATGCGGCTGATATGCGTGCGCTCACGGATCAGCACCAGAACGTCGGCATCTTTCAGGCGAACCGAGAGTTGACCGAGTCCCTTCACGGTGTTGGTGTACACCTTGGCCTGGTAGGGCAGGAGCTTGCTGGCGCATTCCAACTTGCGCACGGCGTCTTGGTAGTCGTCCAAAATCACAATATTCATAGCCCCAATTGTGCCTTGAGTAGAGACCGCCAAAACGGCCCACCGCTACAGACAGCCGCGCCAGGCGCAAACGCCAGTCGGAGGAACGTGCCGCTGCGATCTCAGTGCAGTGCCGCCTCGCGTTCAACCAGCCGGTCCAGCTCGGCGCAGACATCGGCCATGCGCCCGGAAATTACCAGGCGTCCGGTGCAGGACCGGGGTTGACCGGTTTCCACCACACGCAATACCCGCAAGGGCATGACCCGTGCGTTCACCGGTTTGCTGGCCAGCGCAATGCCTTCGTCGCCGCGATGGCCGACCCTACGCAGCGCAGACGCAGACTGCGTCATGGGAACAGGTGCGTCCCACATGAAGCGTTGAAGGCCCGACAACAGTTTGTGTTGGAAGATCAGAGCGATGTTCATAAGTGTTCTGCCTAATGGGTTTGCGAGTGTGTGGGTTTGCGGGTTTACATGAGCATGGTGTTGCGGATCAGGCCTACAGCCAGGCCTTCGATTTCAAACGGCTCGCCCGGTTCCACCACAATGGTCTGGTAGTCCGGGTTTTCAGGATGCAACTCGATCAGCAGCTTGTTTCTGCGAAAGCGTTTGACCGTCACCTCATCGCCCAAGCGCGCCACGATGATCTGGCCGTTTTTAGCCTCTTTGGTGGCCTGCACCGCCAGCAGGTCACCGTCCATGATGCCGGCGTCGCGCATGGACATGCCGCGCACCTTGAGCAGATAGTCGGGTTGGCGCTGGAACAGACTGTTTTCCACATAATAGGTTTTGTCCACATGCTCCTGAGCGAGAATCGGTGAGCCCGCTGCCACACGACCAATCAGCGGCAAGGCCAGTTGGGCCAAAACCTGCAAAGGCGAGGAATATTGCTTGATTCTGGATTCATTGATGGAACGCAGCGTTTCACTGCGCAGGCGGATGCCGCGCGATGTGCCGCTGACCAGTTCGATCACACCCTTGCGCGCCAGAGCCTGCAAATGTTCTTCGGCGGCGTTGGCAGACTTGAAGCCAAGTTCACTGGCAATTTCTGCCCGGGTCGGTGGCGCGCCGGTGCGCGCAATAGCGCTTTGGATCAGCTCCAGAATCTGTTGCTGCCTGGCAGTGAGTTTGGGACTTTCTAGCATGCTGACTCCTTGGGCGTAAGGTGGTACTGGCTGTGGGTCTGTACATACTGTTTTCCCATCCAGTAGCTGTATTTTTAACCAGTTTATTTATTTTGACAAGAGGCGCGCGACAAAATGGCTGAAATAGTTGCTTTCCTGGGAATGGGGGGCACGATTGCCGGTACCGCCCAAAGCGCGGACGACAACGTGGGCTACACCGCAGCGCAGCTCGGCGTGCAAAACTTGCTGCAGTCGGTACCGGGGCTGACTCGCATTCTGGGCGCCAGGCAGGCTTTGGCCGAGCAGGTCTGCCAGATTGACAGCAAGGACCTGATGCATGCCGATTGGGCGGCGCTGCTGGGTCGGCTCAAGCACAATCTGGCGCGGCCCGATGTCAGGGCCGTGGTGATCACCCACGGCACCGATACCCTGGAGGAAACCGCCTATTTCCTGTCGCGCGCCCTGGCCCCGGAACTGTTGGCGCACAAGCCCGTGGTGCTGACCTGCGCCATGCGGCCCGCCAGTTCATTGAATCCGGACGGGCCCGGCAATCTGGCGGATGCTGCCACGCTGGCAGTCTGGCCCGGCGTGCGTGGCGTGCTGGTGGTGTGCGGCGGCAAGATCCACGGTGCGGCCCAGGTGCAAAAGGTCCATCCCTACCGCGTCGACGCCTTTGACTCGGGCGAGGCCGGACCGCTGGGACTGGTGGAGGAGGGACGGGTGCGTCTGCTGGCGGATTTTCCACGAGCAGACCATGGACAGGCTGCGGTGGATGTCGAAGCACTGCAGGCTAAGGGCTGGCCGCGCGTGGAAATCTTGCTGAGCCACGCCGGCGCGGGTGGCGGTCTGCTGCGCGCCCTGCTGCGTGAACCAGAGGGCGAAGCGCCGTTGCGTGGCATCGTCGTGGCCGGCACCGGTAATGGCACCATTCACAGGGAAATGGATGCAGGCTTGCTGCTGGCGCAGGCTCGTGGTGTGCGCGTGGTGCGGGTCAGCCGCTGCGCCTATGGTCAGGTGGTGGGTGATGCGCCCGAGGCGGTGGCTTTTAGTAAATATGCCCTGTCGGCGGTGAAGGCACGCATTGCCCTGATGTTGGACATCGCCAGCGAGGCCTAGGCCGATTGCACCTCGCCAAAGCAAAGGGCCGCTTCGAGCGGCCCTTTTTGCGCGTGCGAAAGGTTTACTGGGACAGTGCCTCAAACGCGCGTGCCGTGATCGCGTCGACATCGCCGGTGCCGCTGATGGCCCGGTATTTTGGGGCCGAGGAAGCGTCCTTGGTGGCCCATTCGGAGTAATAGGCGACCAGGGGACGGGTCTGGGCGCTGTACACGTCCAGACGCTTCTTGACGGTCTCTTCCTTGTCGTCTTCGCGCTGAATTAGCGGCTCGCCGGTGATGTCGTCCACGCCTTCTACCTTGGGCGGATTGAACTTTACGTGGTAGGTGCGACCGGATGCGGCATGCGAGCGGCGACCGCTCATGCGTTCCACAATGGCTTCAAACGGCACGTCGATTTCCAGCACGTAATCGAGCTGCACGCCGGCTGCCTTCATGGCATCGGCCTGCGGAATGGTGCGCGGAAAACCGTCAAATAAAAAGCCCTTGGCGCAATCCGCCTGGGTCAGGCGTTCCTTGACCAGATTGATGATCAGCTCGTCGCTGACCAGGCCGCCGGCTGCCATCACCGCCTTGGCTTCCAGGCCCAGTGCGGTGCCGGCCTTAACCGCTGCGCGCAGCATGTCGCCCGTGGAAATTTGCGGAATGCCGTACTTCTGGCAAATGAATGTGGCTTGTGTGCCCTTGCCAGCGCCGGGTGCGCCCAACAGAATCAGTCTCATGGAACCCCTCTTTATTGCTTGAACTGTTAAGAATAGCATGACAGGGCTGCCTGCTACCTTACAAACTAAGCGCGCTCAGTCGGCGTTTGCGAAGTGCCTGCGCACCCGCTCCAGATCTTCTGCAGTATCGACCCCGGCCCCGGCTGCCTCGTCGTTGACGTGTACCGCGATCTGGTAGCCGTGCCAGAGCGCGCGCAGCTGTTCCAAGGCTTCGGTGATTTCCATCGGCGCCTGGGTCAGGCTGGGAAAGCGGCGCAAAAAGCCGACACGGTAGGAGTAGATGCCGATGTGGCGAAGCGGTGCCGGTTGCGCCAGCGCGTCAATGCCCGTGGCATAGCCGTCGCGCCACCAGGCGATGGGCGCACGGCTGAAATACAAGGCCAGTCCGGCAGCGTTCAAGACCACCTTGACCACATTCGGGTTCTTGAAATCCTCCACCGAAGCGATGGCGTGCGCCGCCGTTCCCATGCTGGCCATTGGCTGACTGAGCAAGAGCTCGGCCACCGCCCGTACCAGGTCCGGGTCAATCAAGGGCTCGTCGCCCTGCACATTGACCACGATCTCGTCATCCCCCAGACCGAGCAGCTCGCAGGCCTCGGCCAGGCGGTCGCTACCGGAGGCATGGTCTTCGCGCGTCAGAATGGCTTCCACGCCATGGCGCTGGCAGGCCTGGATGATGCTGTCATGGTCGGCGGCCACCACAATGCGTGCGGGCAGCTGCAGGCCTGCTGCCACGCGCTGCGCCACGCGCACCACCATCGGTAGGCCGGCAATATCGGCTAGCGGCTTATTGGGCAGACGGGTGGATGCCAGCCGCGCCGGAATCAGAACGGTAAACGCCATGGCTGCAGGCGCCTACAGGCCCAACTCGGCGTCACTCAGCGTGCGCGCCTCGTTCTCCAGCAGGATTGGAATGCCGTCGCGCACCGGGTAGGCCAGGCGCGCCGAGCGGGAGATCAGCTCCTGCTTTTCGCGGTCAAATTCAAGTCGACCCTTGGTGATGGGGCAGACGATCAGTTCAAGCAGTTTGGTGTCCATGGCTGGATGATAACTTTGTGGCAAGCAAGGGTTCCAGCAGGCGGTCCAAGGCGGCCAGAAAAGCCGGCTCCAGGGTCTGGACCAAGGGCACTGCTAGTGCTTGGGAAAAGTGTTTCCAGAGTTTGACCGCGTCCTTTTCGGTACAAAGTACTTGGTAGCCCTGCAGTGCGGCGACGTCGAGTTGCGAAAAATCGACATGGTCGGGCAGAGCCATGGTGCGCTCCAGCACCAGGCCAGCAGCGCGCAGGGAGGCGAAAAAAACCTCGGGCTGGGCAATGCCGGCCAGGGCCAGCAGGGGCGGCCTCAAGCGGTGCAGTGCATGGCGCGAGCCATCCGCCGCAATCGCGTGGCTGGCCAGCGTGCGTTTCGCCCTAAAGCCGTCAAAGGCAGGAGTGGCCCCGGTATGCAGAACCAGCAAGCGCTCATCGGTTTGTCCCACGCGGGCGAGGGGTTTGCGCGGCCAGGGCTCGCGCAGGGGGCCACTGGGCAGCAGCCAGCCGTTGCCCAGGCCGCGGTCATCAAACACGCAAACCTCCAGGTCGCGCCGCAGGGCGTAGTGCTGCAACCCGTCGTCGCAGAGGATGATGTCGGTTTGCGGGTGCGCGGCCAGCAGGGCGCTTGCGGCATCCCAACGGCGTGGTGCCACAAACACCGGCACAGCGGTGGCGCGGGCCATCAGCAGGGGCTCGTCGCCCACCTGTTCGGCGCCATCGCTTGGGAGCACCGCGCGCACATCTTGGCCGCTGCGCCCATGGCCTCTGGAGACCACGCCGACCTGTAATCCACGGGCCTTGAGGTGTTGGGCGAGGGCTATGGTGGTCGGGGTTTTTCCGGCCCCACCCACGATGGCATTGCCCACCACCAGCACCGCACAATCCACGCTCCGAGATGGCAACACGCCCAGCCGGTATAGCAGGCGGCGCAAGCCCACCAGGCAGGCATAGAGCAGGCTGAGCGGCAGCAGCAGACTGGCAATCCAGCCGCGGCGCGTCCAACTGCGCGTCAGGGTGCTACCCAATAATTGATTTAAACCACCAGCTTTGGGCATGGCCTCAGTGGGGCTCGGCCTGGGACGAGGATTGCGTGGCAAAGCTGATGCGGTTCAGTCCGGCACTGCGCGCCGCCTCCATGACGGTCACCACCGCCTGGTGCCTGGCATTGGCATCGGCGCTGATCACCACCACGGTTTCCTTGTCGCCCTTTGCCACCTCGGCCAGTGCCGCAGTCACGGCCTCCAGGCTGCGTTCGCTCAGCAGCTGGTGATTCACGCTGTAATTGCCCTCTGCACCAATGGCGACTATCAGCTCCTTGGGGTCGTTGCGCTGCGCATCGGTATCTGCTACCGGCAGTGTGACCTGCAGCTCGGTGAACTTGCTGTAGGTGGTGGACAGCATTAGAAAGATCAACACCACCAGCAGCACGTCGATGAACGGAATCAGGTTGATCTCTGGCTCGTCTCGGGTCTTGTGTCGGAACTGCATAGGGCTGTGACTATTTGCGCAGGGACTTGAGGTGGCGCGCCAGGCGGTCCGCGTCCAGTTCCAGCTTCATCAGGTATTCGTCCACCTGGGCGCGAAAATAGCGCCAGAAGATCAGCGACGGAATCGCCACGATCAGTCCGAAGGCGGTGTTGTACAGCGCAATCGAAATGCCATGCGCCAACTGCGCCGGGTTGCCAGCACCGGGCGTCTGCGAGCCAAAAATATCAATCATTCCCACCACCGTGCCAAACAGGCCCATCAGTGGCGCGGCCGAGGCAATCGTGCCCAGCGCGCTGAGGTAATGCTCCAGACGGTGCGCCACCTGGCGACCGACGTTTTCCATGCTGGCACGCAGGTCTTCTTCGCTGATCAGCGGCTCGGCGTTCATGGCCCGCAGCCCGCTGGCCAACACCTCGCCCAATGCGGAATTTTTTTCCAGCTGGTTGATGACGTCGACCTGGGGAATGCCCTTGCGGGTCACGCTCAGCACCTCGTCATAAAGGCGCAGCGGCACCACCTTTTTGCCTTGCAGGCTGATGAGGCGGTCGATGATGATCGCCAGGGCGAGGACCGAGCATGCGAGCAGGGGCCAAATGGGCCATCCTGCGGCTTGTATGATGGAAAACAAGGGTTCCCCTCCGATGAGTGTGCTGCCGGATTATGGCGCAGGCCATGGCCAACCCCGCCCGGAGCCGCGCCAAATCAGCGCCTTGACACTTTGATGACATTTGCAGCAGAAAAAAATCCAATGAAATCAAGCTACTTGCACCACAACATCAGGCCTTGCGGGGTGCTGGAATGCGCATTGCATGGCAGCCAACGCGGTGCGGCCCATGCCGTTTAGCCAGGCGCAAAGCGCGCAGCCGCGCGTCTGGCCGGTAGGTGCCCTGTGCCGCGCCATTGCCGACGCGCTGGAGTCGCGCTTCAACCCGGTGACGGTGGCCGGGGAAATTACCGGCTTTTCGCGCGCCGCCAGCGGCCACTGCTATTTTTCGCTGAAAGACGCCAGCGGCCAGCTGCGCTGCGCCATGTTCCGCCGCGCGGCAAGCCTGCTGGAGTTTGCGCCGCGCGATGGCGACAAGGTGGAGCTGCGCGGCCGCCTGGGCGTGTACGAGCCACGTGGCGAGCTGCAGCTGATTGTGGAAAGCCTTAGTCGCGCCGGTCAGGGAAGTCTGTTTGAGCAATTCCTGCAGCTCAAGGCCAAGCTGGAAGCGCAGGGCCTGTTTGATGCGGCACGCAAGCGAGCCTTGCCCGAGATGCCGCGTGGCATTGGTGTGGTCACCTCGTTGGGCGCTGCCGCCCTGCACGACGTGGTAAGCGCCTTGCAGCGGCGCGTACCGCATATCCCGGTGCTGATTGCCCCGGCATCGGTTCAGGGCGACGCTGCGCCGCGTGAACTGGTGCGGGCTTTGGAGTCGCTCTACGACCTAGCAGAGGGCAGGGCGCCGCGTACCGGCCTGGCCCAGCCAATCGACGTCATCCTGCTGGTGCGGGGGGGCGGCGCCATGGAAGACTTGTGGGCCTTTAACGACGAGCAGTTGGCCCATACCATCGCCAGCAGCCCGGTGCCTGTCATCAGCGGCGTTGGCCATGAAACCGACTTCACGATTGCCGACTTTGTGGCCGACCTGCGCGCACCCACGCCCACCGCCGCAGCCGAGCTGGTCAGCGCGAGTTCCGAGTCGTATCTGCGCACCCTGGATGAATTGCAGGCGCGTCTGCGCAAGACCCTGACGCATTCGCTAGAGCGCGAGGCCCAGCGCGTGGACCATTTGGGCGACCGCATCGGCCGCCCGTCGGGCGCCATGCTGCGGCAACGCTCACGTTTGGATTTTCTGCAGCAAGGCATGGCCCACGCCCTCAGCCGCAATCTGCAAGGCAGACAAAACGCCCTGAGCTTGCTGCAACACAATCTGCCGCGCGCCAAGCAGCAGGCCTTGCAGCGTCTGAACGAAGCCTGCAGCCGCGCCGAGCTGCGCCTGAGCGCCCTGGACCCGGCACGGGTGCTGCAGCGCGGCTACGCCTGGCTCACCCATGAGGACGGCAGGCCCATCACCGGCGTGGGCCAGGTCCACGCGGGCCAGAAGCTGCAAGCCACCCTGGCCGACGGAACGGTTGATTTGCGCGTGCAAAACACGCATCGCAATTAGTTTCTACAATTAACCAGTCTGTAAAACCAACCCACGAGGAATTCATGGAACACACCCTGCCCGCACTGCCTTACGCCATCGACGCGCTCGCTCCCGCCTACTCCCAGGAGACCCTGGAATTCCACCATGGCAAGCACCACAACGCCTATGTGGTGAACCTGAACAACCTGCAAAAGGGCACCGAATTCGAAGCCCTGAGCCTGGAAGAAATCATCAAGACATCCAGCGGCGGCATCTACAACAACGCAGCCCAAATCTGGAATCACACCTTTTTCTGGAACGGCATGAAGCCGGCCGGCGGCGGCGAGCCTTCCGGTGCACTGGCTGCAGCCATCACCGCCAAGTGGGGCAGCTATGCTGAGTTCAAGGCAGCCTTCGTCAAGTCCGCAGTCGGCAACTTCGGCTCCGGCTGGACCTGGCTGGTGAAAAAGGCCGACGGTTCGGTCGACATCGTCAACACCGGCGCTGCCGGCACGCCCCTGACCAGCGCCGACAAGGCCCTGCTGACCGTGGACGTGTGGGAACACGCCTACTACATTGACTACCGCAACCTGCGCCAGAAATATGTCGAAACCTTTTTCGACAAACTGGTGAACTGGGGCTTTGCTGAAGCCAACTTCGCTTAAATCATTGTGCTGAGGAGGGGCGAAAGTCCCTTCAAACCAAGGGCCTGCAGAGAAATCTCCAGGCCCTTTTTTGCTACTCTTATGCTGTTTTCGGTACGCTATTCCTCGTCCCTTGGCTTGTTTGGTGGCTGCACTGTAATGTTGGGGTAGAACCATTCGTAGTACCAAGCGCAGGCTTTTTTGATCAAGTCCTGAACGCGCACTGGAATCCCATGTAAACGGACGGCTTTAATTTCACTCTGTTGCAGGTGTAAATACTTTTTTCTGAAGTGACTGTCGCTCTCATGGGGCCTTACTTTGAGCGACTTGGGGTCAATGCGATGTGCCGCCAATCCCAGGCCCCTCGTCGTTCCGTGTGTGTTACGTGTGGCGCTGTTTAGGGAGCGCCGGACCTGAACGTCCCAGTTTTATTTAGTACCTCTTCGGGAACACCGCCGAAAGCATTCCGGGACGTCGCCCAAAAGAAATAGGCCAGTACTCCGTTG